>Ga0126342_10000346_pt1 | contig 46991 bp, 59 predicted proteins | sample Cyp1metagenome_FD_92528 | JGI IMG/M metagenome (GOLD analysis project Ga0126342, IMG submission 92528) | Coral microbial communities from Lord Howe Island, Old Settlement Bay, Australia - Cyphastrea 1 metagenome | ecosystem: Host-associated > Invertebrates > Cnidaria > Coral ...
GATGAGGATGATGAGGATGATGAGGATGATGAGGATGATGAGGATGATGAGGATGATGAGGATGATGAGGATGATGAGGATGATGAGGATGATGAGGATGATGAGGATGATGAGGATGAGGATAATATGACAGTGCCACGCGGCGTCGGGAGCGAAACCGTTTCCCGCGTTGCAAGCGAGTCAAAACCCGGCGTCGGGAGTCGGGAGCGAGGTGCCGACCCTGGCTTGACCCTTGCTGACTCATGTGGCAAATGGCTGTTGTTTTAATCCAATTCAGCAGCCACGCCAGCAATTCAACATCACAGCAGCTGGTGAAGGAAAATTATCCTGACTCCTGACACGCATCTATTCCATTCTATTCCAGCTATGCTTTTAGTGCCTGCATTATTTGCATGCTTACATTAACTTACAACAGCTATAGCTCTAAGTGTTGCATGGTTGATGTTCCTGTAGCTCCAGAATGCCAGATCTTCCAACACCTTCTTGGCCAAGCGGCAGCCACAACACGTCCTTCGCCGCAAACAGCGCATCCACGGCGTCTGCCTCGTGAAGCCTCCAGGCAGTGAGGTGGGTATGGCTCACAAACGAACCAGTGAGTTACGCAGAAGAGGTTTGGTCCGGACCTATTGCGAAGGTATACTACTTTGGCACGGTGTATAGGCAACGTGTTTTTTTAGGGTATGGATCAAGGGTATGGGTCATATCATGTCCCTTAGAGATGCATCATCGTGGGTATGAATCGGGGCTATGGATTGCCTGTGGGTCCAGGGTATGGATCGGGGTCTTACTTTTGAGCTGCAGCCAGGTGCCTGCGTCTTGAAACCACATCAAAGTAAAGATCTATATCATGCAATAGACGTGTCAGCATTAAGCGTACATCCGAAACTGTTCAATCTTGATGGATGTCTGAGTTGAGAACCTTTTTGGGGAAGGCCACGTCTTGGCCTTTAGATCCACTCCTCTCTAAAACACAGATCGTTGATAGAGCTTGTCCAGAGGGGCTGCGTCTGTGATCGTTGAGACTTTCCAGGATGCAGTGACGAGATGAATTCCTGAACAATACTGAACAAAAAGGCCGATCACGTCCATAGCGTCTGATCCACCCACTCCTGACCCCACACTATGTCAGCCAGGCCGCATGTTGGCACTGAGAATCAGGTTCAGTGCTCTGGCCTGCTGCATTCGAAGGGGTTGCTGGTCCGGAGGGCCGCTAAGCCCTTGGAGAACTTGGTGAGACAACTCTAGACTCTAGACACACAGGAGGTTGAACAGAGACAGACGGGTACCCTCTGACTGCTTCACTTGCCACCTATATGGCAAAATCTCAACTCTATTTCCATCCATTTCTGTCTATTTCATTCCGTTTCCAACCCAGCACTTAGAAATCTATTGAGGGAATCAAGCTGCCATTGCTTCCATATTCTCTCCATGCCTCACCATAAGGATCTTCCAAGTCCTGCGTGTGTCGCTGTGGCACTGGGGGCATTCTATGAAAAAGTTCCATCTTTTTCGAGGGGGCCTCAGCAGAGTGGAATCCTTGTTGCCAAGGAAAGTGGTGTTGCAGTGGGCTGGGGAGAAAGTGGCAACAGGACAATTCTCAAACCAAAACCCAATTTTCTAACATTTTCAAACCCTTGCGGCGCTTGCACCTTTCAAAAACTTTCAAAAACTGCAGGTGCCTGGAAGATGTCTCGAGCCTCACGGGCCACGTTCTTCGCCTGACTCGTTCTGATCGTTCTAAGGCCCTAGCAGGCCCTAGCCAGACATGCCAAACCAGGGTCATTTCGGTGCACCGCATGAGGCAACCCAGCCTCATCAACTTCGTCCTTTGCCAGCATCAGCTCCCCCACCTGCACTGGTTGAAGAGTGTTGAAGCGGACTGATTGACAGGAGACATCTCAACCCAAGCTGCCCAAAAGTCTATCTGCTAATCCGTGCAAAACATATCCCAAAAAAAACAGAAAATCGCACCGCATTCGTGACTGAGCCCCTAGCGAGGGTCAAGCAAGCAGCCTCTGACCTGCAAATACATCAACAAACCGCCAAGTTTCAAGGAACCTTCTGCGGAATCTAAGATGTCGCACAAAGAAAGCAAAAGGAGAACAAAAAATGACTTCCGACTTCCGCCATCCCCTGCGTACAACTTCACGGCCGAGCAGCTTTCTGTCATCAATGTCGCTGTAGATGCAACCTGACTTCTCACTGGGACTAGGCACCAGTTCTGCTCAACCGAAGATGGCTACCTTTCAATCCGGTAAGGGGCTCACTTTGGGCACAAATGGGATCACTTTAGGCATAAACGGGGTTTCTTTAGGGTTGCTTTGGGGTTTTTCTTTAGGGTTTCTTTAGGGTTGCTTAGGGTTTCTTTAGGGTTGCTTGGGTTTTTCTTTAGGGTTTCTTTAGGGGTTTATTAGTGTTTAGGTTCTAGGGTTTAGGGATCCAGACCCAGCACCTTTGATCCCTGAGCCCTCCACGGCGGATAAGTTTCCACTTTACGCCCAAAGCGAACCCCAATTTACGTCCGAAGCGAAACCAAATTTACGCTCCAAGCGAGCCAAAATTTACACCCGAAGCGACGCCTTTTCAATCCTATGACCTGCAGCCAAGGGGCACGCAGCGCGTGCAGACGAAATGCCTGCTTTGGCTTCTTCCTCCTGTCGCTTTTTCACCGCCTGGTGTTCATCATGGATGATCCTTCCATCTACATTCTCCCTTGGTAAATGCAGGCACCAACTATAGGACGGTTCCATGAACCGACAGGGGAAAGGCAGCAAATAATTGGTGGTGGTAGATGGACATTGTAGCCGCCTTTCACAACCAAAGCCCACTGCAGCTGACTTGGAGATTCGAGAATAGTCCTTTCCTAGGTTGGAGATTCTGAGATGTTTGAGCATCCGACTTGCATACTAGGCCTATATAACTGGCACAGGACTTTCAGAAGGCAACCCCGCAACCCCCAGAATGCACTAATTGTTCTTGGCCTGCAGATTAGCATATTAATCAGATTAGCTTAGCAACTTTGGACAAGCCCAACTCATCCAGCCTTGACCTTCTCCTCCTTGTCCTGATGCCGCTCCGGTGAAGAAAAGTTGGTGTTTTTGCGTGTTGAATGTGCAGTTGTCCAATGGGGCGGGCACGAATGCAATTGTAGGAAATGATGTTCAGGGGTAGCTCCTCACCCCAGAAAACTACGAGATGTTGCGAGCATTCTGGTGCGCTTCAGTGCCCGACGATGCTGAAATTGTGCGACACACTGATGTACTTTCAAAATCTTTCAAAGTTGTATATATATATAAGTTATATAAGTACACTACGCTCCACCGCAACTCCGATCAAACCAGGTCCTCTGCAAGTTGCAACCTGCAGCTGCGTGGATTCGGCTTCTGTGGCTTCAGGTGGGCCAACATGCAACCAAACCACCCGGTGCGCACACAAAACTCACAACCTGAATTGGATTGTGTTTAACAGTGTTTAACTGGTGCGGGGTCGTAGTGCGGCTCAAATGACAAACACATAAATGCGGTGGCCTAGCTTTGCTTTTAATCACCGCTAAGACGATCACTAAGTCGATATTTGGCTATGTCCGTCTGCAAAGGGGGGCAGGCGCAGTGGAACTATCTGAAAGACTCAAAGTTGTCGAAAAACTGACTGTACCCAACAAACGCAGAGAGATCTCAAAAAAAAACACCAAAACATCATTCAAAAACACATACAGATCATACAGTAAATGCCAGAATACCATCCAGCCTTGGGTGTTTCAAACATGGAATTATACCCATCCCATCCACATCCACATCAGCTCGAGTCACTGTGGACTGCTCCCAGCCATAGCCCTCAGTAGCCGCGCGCTGCTCTGACAGCAGAGGGCTGCAGCTTCGCCAGGCCTGCGCTCAGAATGGGGGATATGGGTGGATGGCTTGGATGGCTTGGCGGAACCAGAAATAGGGCATACACGGTGTATACACGGTGCATACATGATGTAGACACGGTGTATACGCCCTGAAAGTTATTCGAAAATCCTGGCAGCCCCAGACTGTCTAAAAGACTCAGGCTGTGGCTTGTTCTTCTGACTCTTGAAGAGTTCTTCACTGGCCACAGCAGCTTTCAGTGCTTTCGCCGAATCCTGCCAATGACGACAACGATCTGTTGAAGGCTCACACTATCCAAATCTGCTCGTCACCCAGCGGGCCACCCCCCAATGCGCAGAGCGCAGTCCATCAGTTCAATGTGAGCGTAGCCTGCTAAAAGCTGAGCGTAGGCCTTCGAGGCACCATGGCATCATGGCGAAGTTCTGTCAATGATGAAAAAGCTGTTCTCTCCATAACATCCGTATGACTGATAGTCAGGAGGCTAGTGTCTATTGTTGATTATTGTCCATCCACTTTTTTCCTTTCGCACATCAAATGACGCGAACGTGTTTATTGGGATAGGTCCTGTATCCGCAAACAAATCAGAGGTCTTCACTGAGTAGAAACTCTTCTCCTGCCTGGCCCACACCATTGCCATCGCTGGCGAACTGGTGGAGCCTGATGGATAATCATCCCAAGGCAAGTTGGGGAAAGTACAGTAGATCCGAACCGGGAAGTGTTTGAGTATCCGCCAACAGGATCCAACACGTGGTTCCCTACAACTTCGCCAATGTATACAGTCCATTCTGGGATAGCCCACAATGTGACCTTTCGAAGCTGGATAGAGGCCTCTGGATTCATTCACGGCACCAACATGACAGCTATAACTGAATACAAAAAAGATACAAAAAAGATATTGAAATAAAACTCAAGCTCCCACACAATACCACATTGGTTCACCAAATTTGCCAACAACTTCCCCCAAGTGGGCGGCTCCTCCCGGACTCCTCCCTCTCAGCCAAGGTGCGACTCCCTAGCTGCCCAAGCACAGCGTCCAGCTGCATCTTTGCCGATGGCCAGCGCTGTTAGGGGGATCACTGGGTTGAAGCGAAGCCTCGCTGCCAGCAGTGTAAAATCACAAGTGAAAATAGATGCTGTATGGGGTGTCTTCCCAAACATTATTTATTATAAATTATATTCACGATTATTTTGAACGTATTTCTGATCAGTGCCAACTACCTCACAAGGCACCTCACCAATTACCGAGAACCAATAGAGAACTTGTAGTATTCTTGCAAAAACTACCAGAAGGAGGAAAAACAAACAAGCATACCATATTATGGGTAGGAAATTGTTTAGGTGTTTTTTTTTTGTTTAGGTGTTTTTTGAATTCCTGGCCGTGCCTATTTTCCATGCTACTTGCAGCATTAGGGAGCTGGAACCTTCCACTTTGAATGCCATTTGCAACATTTTGGAGCTGGAACCTTTCATTTTGCATGCTATGCACAGCATTTTAAATCTAGAACCTTCCATTTTGATCCATTTTGCATACTATTTGCAGCATTTTATAGTTGGAGCTTTCCTTTTTGCATGCCATGTGCGGTATTTTGCAGCTGCAACCTTCCATTTTGTTTGCTAGCTGTAACATTTGGAAGCTATAACCTTCCATTGTGTTTGCCAGTTGCAAGATTTGGGAGCCAGAACCTTCGATTTTGCATGATATGTGCATATCTATATATATATACATATATATATATATAGATATAGATATAGATATAGATATAGATATATATTGCAACATTTCGGAGCTGGAATCTCCCATTTGGCATGCTATTTTCCAGTTGTTGATAGTTGTTGGTTGTTGGTTGTTGTCCATTAGTCGTGGTTTTTGTTGTTTTATTAATTATTCTTGTTGCGGCTGTAGCTGTTGTAGTTGCTGTAGCTGTTGCCTTTGTAGCTACAGTTGTAGTTGCAATTTTAATAGTAGTTTCTTGTTGTTGTTCCTGTTGTAGTTGTTGTTGGGGGTGGTGTAGCTGGAGGAACACACCAACAACTGATGTTGTGGTCTTTGTTTGGGTGTAGGCCGTGCTTGTGATTTCCTTTCGCTTGTGGCTTTGGTTGCGGTGAACAGGTGAACACAAACAAAACCATGAAGTCAAGAAGCTCGTAAAGCTTTGCAAAGCCAAGAAGAAAGGCCAAAAAGCAGAGAAATAAACAGAGTTTGCGTGGTATTTGCAATATATTCAGCATTCTGCAACGTTAACCTGCATGGTGGAGATAGGACCTCTGATTTTGCATCGCATCTGCGACGTTTGGAAGATAGACCCGTTCATGTCGCATGGTGTTTGCAGGATTTGCTACAGTAATGATATTTGGATCATTTTTGAACTTCAACCTTCCATTTTGCATTGCGACTTCCCATTTTGGTCAATATTGAAGCATTGTGAAACCTTAACTTCTTAACCAGTTCATTTACGCCATGGTCTTGACACCAACGCAAAGAAACCAAAAAATTGCAAAAACGAAAGCACGCAACAACAAAATAGGAACAGCTGGAGGGGGGATTGGGGGCGCAGCGCCTCCCCCCCAAAGAACACAGAGACAACTTCGGTTGTGTTGGTTGTGTTCCTCCTTTGCCGTTGTAGTTGCTCTTGTTTCTCTTGCTGTTCTTGTTGCTCTTGTTGTTTTGCTGCGGTTGTTGTTCTCGTTGTTCCTTTTGTATTTGCTGCTCTTGCTGTTTGCTGGTGCTGTTCTTCATGTACTCGTAGCTGCACTTGTAATCAAGTAGAACAACAAAGAAGCAAGTAGATAAAAAGCAACAAAAGCAAAAAGATACAAGGCAAAGAACAAAAAACAGAGAAACAAAAAACGGAGAAGCAGAAAAACAGAGAAGCAAAAAAAGCAGAGAAGCAAACAAAGAAGTGTAGAAGCAAAAAAGAAAAAGAAAGCAAAACTACAGAGAAGCAGAAAGGCAGAAAAGCAAAAAAAAGCAGAAAAGCGCAGAAGCAAAAAAAAGCAGAGAAGCAAAAAAGCAGAAAAGCAAAAAAAAAACGAAAAGCAGCACGGTAGAGAGGAGGGAGGAATCCAAAAAAAGATCCCTAAACTAAAAGAATGCCACAATAAATGGCCCTCCCCAGATTATCTTAAGCAGCATGTGCTGATTTTGGGGTGGAAGACCCACTGGGCCACCCCTGCGATGCTTCGACGCGGCGCCGTGCCACCACCGACAGGGTCTGCACGGCCAGGGGCATGGCTTCAGCGCCTGCGGATCCGCGGTGACACGTTTGGGTCATCTGAGCTATGAATAGATATGAAGCCCTTCACTTTTTCGGATCATCTTCAGGGGTGATGCCAATGAGCCCCCAAAAAAATGGGAGTCTTGTGGCTCTAGTGTGTCCGGTGAAACCCACGGAATTCCACCAGCCTTCGCTATTGGCCACCAAATTCTGTATGGGTTTGAGGACCGGCTCCACATCCTGCAAGTAGGCAGAAACAGAAAGGCGTGGGCACCTTACTGGTATGTCCTGGGCCTACGCCGCTTTTGGCCCCACTGGTCTTCTATTGTTTTTTTGGCAGTCTCATGTATCTGTCAACTGAGCATTTAAAAAACACAAGTTCGGAAATGTAGCTAGAGTGCCTGACATGGGTGCGCCCTGCTTTCCGGACCCATGGGTGTGACCAGTTTTCGGTCCTCAATCATGGCGAAGGCTGATTATTCCACCAAACCCAAAAATCCAGCCGTCCTGCATGCCATCAGCCAGTTGAGCACAGAGATGCACCGCCACACGCGCCACATGCAGCTGGTGGTCGCTCGGAGCCTCTGCAAATAGACTATCCAAAAATGTGGGCAGGGTTACCCCCGATAAACATCTTCGAAACCAATTTTTACGGCGTTCGTTTGCTGTTGGATTTTAGCGGGCCCTTTAGGAGAGTAGCCTTCGCCAGGGTGATCTTCCCATGAATTGAAAATACTTAAAAGCCAAGGTATTACAGACATTAGTAAATCTCCAGATAATCTTTCACGATCTAACCACCCATGCGGGATGATCACTATGCAAGCATGTATCATCTATTTACCAATCTATCCATCAATCCATGCATGATAATTACATGTATATGAGTGTGCGTGTGCGTAATAAAATAATAATAATAATAAAATAAGAATAATAATAACAATAAGAAAAATACTATAATAATAGAGTAATAATAACAATAATAACAATAATAATAACAATATAATACATATATATATAATATAATATATATATACATCATCTATTGCTTGCTTGGCCTCCCCCATGACCGTAGTCTGAGGTCGGCAGCACCTGCCAGGTCACAGCGATGTTGAACCATCCGACCCAAAATAGGGCGGCACACACCGACAATTTTCAAACTTATTCTTGTTCAAAGGCCATGATTTTCTCGCACTGATTCCAAGGTTGACCCTCCACGATTCATGGCGATAAATTCAGTCATAGTCATTGAAATTCAAATTGCAGAAAGTAGCTGCTCACATTCTGGCTCTTGAGAGTACTGTCGCAACAACTGGCGACCAGCCTTCAACGAGGCCGCAGGCGCCCCAAGGGCGGGCTTGGGCCAGGACACGGTTTCCGATGGAAATGCCGCCACCCTCGGACCCTGGATTTAAATGTTACCTGGTCCGCGACAAAATGAAAGCCGTTATAAGTTATATTGAGAAGAAAAGAACATCAGCGTTGAACTATGGGAAGGATCAAGTAATTTGTGGTAATTTTTGCTTACAGGTTCTTGGCAACAATCGATCAAACCATATCAAACCACTAAAACTACTCATTGCACGCGTTCTGATCGCTTTTGGACTGACCGCTGCTTCCCCCGCTTTTGCTGCCAGCAGCGCGTGTTGAGACTGCTTCTCATTGTCCTATCCTGCCAGGTCCAGAAGCTGGGGCTGGAGGCCGCGTATAGAAACGCCCAACAAAGGATGATCTACAACAGTGATCAACATTGATCAACAACGTTCGAAACGTTCTTTGTGACTCATTTAAAACGAAAACTTAGCAGTCAGCCATTCCAGCCACATTCGCTTCTGGCTTCCCCCTAGATAAATCTAGAGAAGTTGGTGACTATCAGAGTATCAGACATAGCCCAGGTTTTGCCAAAGTGTCCAAACCTTGCTCGCAGTGGTTGGATTCCTCTTCGGACCGGTTGAGATGAGATGCCCAACATTGACAGCAGAAGCTGTCCTTTAGGCGGAGTTCTTGGGTCTAAAGCCTTCAGAGCCGGTCCAGTCCTTGTAGTCCTAAGTTTATCTGACCCCTTGCAGCAGTTTCGGCCTCTGCGCCATCACCGTTGATCCTAACTTCCATGGCCAAAGGCCGGGGCGCTCAAGATCCCTGCCCGTGGGGTTTGACTTGCCAATCCCTTGAATGCATTGGAAATCATATGCAATCGTGTTCTGGAAACGTGACCCTGTGCCTCTTTTGCAATATATATTGTTTTGACTGGCCCCCATGAGGACACATCCAAACACGTCGCATCTCCTGTATTTGAGGTCAAACGGGCTTGTGGAGACAGCGCAGGGTGAAGCTCTGGAAGAGAAAATATGTAGCAAAGGCACTAGCTTCATACTAAACTGACCCAGCTATCCTACACTTGCTCGTGCAAAAGCATATGGTGCTGGATTGCAGCAAAATCCGCACTTCTTGCACAATTATAGTCGGGAAAGTGGAACGATTTGCTAATCCACCTGATCTGGTTTGTAGTTTCATCCCATCCGGAAAAAATGTAAATTCAGTTCATCAAGCAAATAGAATGGAGCATGGTTGTCGGAAAATCTGAAGCCGACGACCAGTGACTGGTCTCCCATCTTTGCATTCCTCGCTGAGTTTGCGGCCAACTTGGTTCCATATTCTTTCTCAAGACGTTGCATCTCAGGGTGCAAAAGGTCTTTGTGAAGAGTCTTGTGACATGTCGGTAGCCGGGCAAGCTTCACCCGTTTCCACGCGAATCCCCTCCCCAAAACATTCAATACCTACAGCTGCTATTTAGTATTGGTGGGAACGGGTTACACCCTCTTGCGTTGCATTTCGTTTCATTGAATTTTGCTAGCCTTTCGGTCTATTCATGGATTTCTTGCGACCAAGTGCACTCTCTCTTAATTTCTGAGGAAGAGACATCTACCTTGGCCTTTTGCAAGAGTGCCTGGGAATACCATGAGACTAGCATGACAAACGCATTTGTCAACGGGAGATAATGGGAGCACACGGTCTTTATGGGAATCTGGTGAGCTCTGGAGATACGTGGGCAGTCGCCACCACATCTTATGCATGATTGGAAGAGTCTGAATCATCCATCAGAATTCATGATCCATCATGTTCCATCAGATATAACTACGTCAAGTAAGTAATGCTTCAGGATGATGGTAATTCCCAGTAAACAATAGGTTATCATGGATTTTTATTGCCGACACAATCATCAAATGTTGGATCCTGCATGATCCGCCTCCTGCATCTGCGCCTGTTGAGCTTCGGCCTCGGACAGCAGCTGGTGATCCCTTTGACCAAAACTCATCTCAGAGATGTCGCACATGGAGATGGAAACGGAGATGGAAATTGATGGATTGCCTGCCGTAGTTGGAAGTTATATCCATATTCATTCGATGGCCAGCATCTTGGGCAAGCTGGAAACCATGGAAACCTAGATATGAAGGTGTGAACGACTACCTTCTAGCATCGACCCACCCTGCAAAGTGACGCTGAGATTTCTCACGTCCTTACCGCCAGCCTGACAAGTGCCATGAGAAGTACTTCATGGACCATCTGGAAGTTTCCGCCTTCAAAATGATGTCCATAATTAATTAGTCTATGTAACGGTTTTGACTCGTTGTCACAGGCATCGGTGAATGAAAAATGTTGAAACAGATAGCTAATGTGCCGATATGCGGCGTGAAATTGCAGGTATCTGGAGCAGCTGTGGTCCCCAAACAAACCCGCCTCGCCAATCCGCTTCACTTCCTATTCGCGGCAACTGCTTGCACCAGAATGGAACGGCTGATCAGAATTTGATGATAAGTACTTTTCTAGGTAGCCAACGGGAGTAGTACCACCACCTACGAGTATGAACAGCCATGACAAGTGAGACAAGATTTCCCAGCTGCTCAATTGGCAACATCTTGGTGCAATCCAGCAATCGTGGAGAGAAAGTTTGAGGAGTGGTAGCACCCAGGCAGAGAGAGAGAGAGAGAGAGATAGAATTTGAAATTATGTATGCATGCATGCATGTATGCATGCATGGATGTATGCATGCACGCGTGCATGTATGTACATATATTTATATACATACATAAATTATGTAATACCAGTAGTGCCGCACAAGGCGGTGGCGGAAGTTTCAAAAATAGGAAACCTATAGGAGAGCTTGGTTGTTGTCAATCACGAATGGCAGAGCGAATCCGCTGATGGACCGTAAGGTGGTTGGAGTTGTGTTTTTTGAAGTGGCTGCAATGGTTGCAGTGGTCACCTCTTCCACAACTGCTTGATGTAGTGTGGTCTGGCGTAGCACAGTTGTAGTTGTAGTTGTGGTGTAGGGTAGTGGACCTGTAGTTGTTGTGTAGTGTAATTAGTGTGTGTGTGTGTAGTTGTAGTTGTAGTTGTGGTGTGGTGTAATTAGTGTAGTGCAATGTAGTGTAGTGTAGACTGTAGTGTTGTGTAGTGTAGTGTTGTGTACTGTAGTGTGGTATAGTGTGGTGTAGCCTAGTGGTGTGTAGTGTGAAGTAGCGTAGTTGTAGTTGTAGCTGCCGTTGTAGTTGTAGTGTAGTATGGTGTAATTAGTGCAGTGTAGCCTGGGGTAGTTGTAGTTGTAGTTGTAGTGTTGTGTAATGTATTGTAGTTGTAATGCCGTTGTAGTTGTAGTGTAGCTGTAGTGTAACTGTAGCGTAGAGCTGTGGCGTACTGTAGTGCATTGTAAATAGTGTAGTGTAGCGTAGTGCAATGTAGTGTAGTTGTAGCTGAAGTTGTAGCTGTATTTGTAGTAGTTACTGTTGTAGTTGTAGTGGGGTGTAATGAGTGTAGCGTAATGTAGTGTAGTGTGGCGTACTGTGTGTTGTGCACTGTAGTGTAGTATAGTGTAGTGTAGCCTAGTGTAGTGTAGTGTACAGTAGTGTAGTTGTAGCTGTAGTTGTGGTGTGCTGTGTAGTGTAATTAGTGTAGCGTAGTGAAATGTAGTCTAGTGTAATGTAGTCTAGTGTAATGTAGTGTAGTTGTAGTTGGAGGTGTGGCTGCATTTGTGGTAGCAGTTGCAGTTGTATTGTAAGTAGTGTAATGTACTGTAATTAGCGTAGTGTAGTGCAATTAGCGTAGTGTAATGTAATCTGTGTAGTGTAACGTAGCGTAGCATTTTTGCACATGTATTTGTAGTTGTAGTTGTAGAAGTAGTGTCGTTGCAGTGGTCGTTGTAGTTGTCTATCTATCTGTCTATCTGGAAGCTTGAAAACGAAGCTATTCTGCGAGACCCCCTCAGTTTTTGAACTTGACAACATCAAAAACGCAGCACTTCACCGAGACGTCCTCAATTTTTGAACTTGGCAACGTCAAAAACGAAGCAATTCTGCGAGACTTCCTCATTTTTTATATTTTTTAAAGTTGACAACATCAAAAACGAAGCAATTCTGCGAGACGTCCTTCAAAAATCGAAAGTTGAGTGCAGAGCTGACGGCCTCGTACCAATGCGTTTTGCGATTTTTCCACTCCATCTGTCTAAATTACTGCGCCTGCCACGAAAAAGTGACGCCAGGTCATACGAAGTGCTGCACCTGTCACGCAAAATCATCTCAGCAAACCTGAAGATCTGATGCTCCAAAATGCAACCTCTCTCAGGAAATCAGCGCCCGGACCTCCTAACAGCTCTGATGAACATATCTCTTGTACTGCGCCTGCCACGGAAAATGCATCTTTGCAGATCCTCTTCAAATGTCCCACGCCTGCCATCGTTTTTGGAAATGCTACAAAACCCTCACGCTTTGCTCACTTTTGACACGGTGCACAATCCCTTGCGCTTGCCACGCGAAACGACATCTGAACATCCAAAAGCGGTCCGAGCATGTGGTGCGTTTAACATGTTTACTTCGAAATGTGCTTCGCGCCACAACGGCGTGCACTTTTTCATCATCGCACCTTCGAAAAGTGGTCCGAACCCGTCAGTTTTTTACACTTTTGACTTCGAAATGTGTTTCGCGCCACAACGGCGTGCACTATTTCGACGTCGCAACTTCAAAAAGTGCTCCGAACGTGAGGTGCTTTTGGTTTTTTCACTTGCAAATGTGCTTCGCGCCACAACAGCGTGCACTTTTTCGACGTTGCAACTTCAAAAAGTGCTCCGAACGTGAAATGTTTTTAGCTTTTTCACTTGCAAATGTGCTTCGCGCCACAACGGCCTGCACTTTTTCGACATCTCAACGTCCAAAAGTGGTCTGAACCTGTCAGTTTTTTACACTTTTGACTTGGAAACGCGCTTCACGCCACAACGGCGCGCAATTTTTCATCTCTCATTTGGCCAGCTGGCTCCGCACCCGCCGCTTTAGCGAGCCTACTTTTCGACCCTCCGGAGCCACACATCATTGGAAAAACATAGTGTTTCGCGGCTTTCCTACCTTTTCGGGCACCTGGATCTTCTTTCTTGTGAGACTTTCTCTTTTTGATTTTCTTTCTTCTTCTCTTCTCTTCTTTGACTCTTACAACCTTTGCTTTTCCATCTGTCCATATTGTCGGAAGTTTGACTTCTAAACTTCCTTCCACAGTGTGTGTGTGTGTGTGCGTGTGTAATGCTTTGCACCTTCTCTTTTGTCCCTCCGTTCTACCATCCCTGTCCTGCTCCATCGTTCTCTGCAGATTCTCTAGCTGTGCGCGGTCGGTGTGCCTTGGAGACATACGCTGGTGATGGGATAACTTCTCATTGAGAAAGGGAACTGTGCCCAAGAGGGGTGCGAGGCACCAAGAAACCGTGCACAAAGAATGTCCTTTTCAAAAAATTTTCTCTATGACATTGTAACCCTCAGACTCAGTATTGGCTACAGCTACTTTCTCCATAGTCATGGGACCTAAGTCTGCTCAGCAACAGCTGCTACTCTTTTTGACATTTTGTGTGTGGCCACGGTTTTACCAAAGCTTTCCCAGAGCTTACCTGGTCTTCCATTGGTTCCTTTCTTCTCCAAAGAAGGCATAGCACGGCATAGCAGGAATTAGTTGGAGGCAGGGGTTACATTCTGGTTCATGCGTATGCTCAAAATCGATCCAATAATTTGACCGTTTGGTTCTACAACTGATCAACTTTGCGGGCCCATTGGCACCCCTGTTGAGGTGTGCATATACATACACATACTTCCCTCACAATACCAAACCGCCGTAGCCCAAAATCGAACACATCCATTTCCCCGTTTTCACTTTCAGAGAATAAGATACAGCTGACTGACAATTGGCCATACCTTTTTTCCTGTGCTAAGAAGCCTGCACCATAGCGCTGGCAGGTAACGCGGCTGGCGATTGGTGGCCAGTTGCGGTATGTCTCAGTGATGATCCAATGGTGAGGATCAAAACCAAGGTGGCGCCCCACTCTTTGCACCTTTGATATTTGAGACCAAAGATCCTTTGTGGACAGAAATGTGATTATCACGAACAATGGTGGCGCCACCGCCAAAATCACGAGGAATCCCTCTTCCCGGGGTGGTCTACTCTAGATTCTGCATTTGCTCAGAGTATCTCAGAGTTCTTCCTTCTTCACCTCAGCAAAGCAGTCCCAAAACAGTGGGGCCTCCTGGCACGTCCGTAGCATCAAAAATGCACAATCTCAACATCCCTGAGGGATGCAGAAGTTGTTCCGATTTGCTCTGTGACAAGAACCATTGAATTTACAAACAATTTCAAAGATACAGGAGCTCCCTTATACATTGTCGACTCGACCAGGTGATGGCTTGAAGTCATGCATATCTGAAATATGAAAATCATTCGCACAGATGCTCTCAGATTTCCGCCCCAAACTGAGAACGCTCATTGTGCACCACAGGCCCTGCCCCACCTTTACCAGCCCTTGGAATCACTTGCGCATCACTGTCAACTGCCGCCCAGTGGCGGTTTTCCTGTAGGCCTTCACCGCCTTCATGAGGCCCAAGCCGCTCTCCTTGATCTCCGTCTTCTTCTCAGACAGGGCCTTTTCAGACTCCTCCAACAAAACTTATAAGAGTGTTGAGGGGCACGGCAGCAATGCGATACGTGTCAACGATTGCCGGTTTAGCAGAAAAGAACCCCACTGCTGCCTTGCATTCCACTTCTGTCCGCTCGAGCGCTCAGTCCTCGTACTGCTTCTGCAGACTCTCCACAAACTCCTCGTGTTTTTTCACAGCTGCTGCAATCTCCTCGTCCTTTCCTTCAATCTCCTGCACTGCGGTGGATTGTACCCACTTCCCATGCATTTACCTGACACCTGCTACTGGAGCATGTAGGGGGTCCCACTATTCCCAGACTTTTGCCTTCTTCAGGCTCGCAGGAGCCATGTTCATGAACTCTTCAATCTTCTTCTTCTTGTCCTGGGCACCCACTCACAGACCCGCGACAAGGAATCACCATCATGGTGGCGAGGCTGCATTGACTTGAGATGCCAGAGTCTTATCCATTCATTGCTTGTCTATTCATAGATTGAACGCAAAACAAAGATCTTCAAACTCTCAAACTCCATTGAAATCACACCATCTTCATGACCAAATTATATAATTAGGAAACTGAGAAAACTGTTGCTTCCTCAAACTTTGATCCTGGGTCAAACCGTGCAGGCAGCCTTTGTATGTCAGAACAGGACCCGTCCAGTTGGACAAGCATCCTGCACCACTTCAAAAGTATCCAGCAATAGCAGCTATATTCAATAAATTTCAAGAATATCTATCCGATGATCCATATTTATCCTAATTGCTCACACGTGTCCAGCACTGAAGCAACACGGCTCCCTGACTTGCCAAGCATCGGCATCACAAAGATCCAAGTTGGCAGGACCGCACCTGTGCAAAAGATCCCGAGAATGGTCAAAGTGGGGATGATCAGCCAGGTGATACGGGGTCTTTGACACAGGAGCCACTAGAGTGAAAATCGGTGTTGGACTCAGACCTGCCCCTCCCCTTCCTAAAGCAGGAGCAACTCCAGCTAGCTACGGCTAACTTTCGTGACTTTCTCCCTGGCACCTGGGGCCCAAGTTGTCCTTGGCAAACTTGGCCAAGTCATCGAACTCGCGTTCTCCCTCGTAGTCCTCCAGGTTGGCAGGGTCGCCGAACTTGATGGTCGGGAAGCCCTCCACTCCCACATCATCACCTGGCAAAGCAGATTGGAGGCCGTGAGGATGAACATCATCCAGAGATACTGAAAGTTAGAAAAAAAAACTACTGGTAAAAAATGCCCCCATGGCCTTATGGCCTCGAACACCAACAAACAAAACTGGGGCTCCGCACACATGGCCTTGCCATCCCCAATGCAGTCCTCTCAGCAACCAGCTCCGCATTAGTGAATCATTAGTGACACCATCCAAGCTCTCCCCTATAGTTTTGGAATAACAGGGATGCTGAAAATGCCATGCAACCTTCCAAACCCGCCATAACCAGCCATGGCTTCCATGCCAACAGCACCATACAGCACCTCACAGGCCATGTACCCCACCCCAGCGGCTCCACATCTGCGACCAGGATGGAGGCATGGCCATCATACTGCTTCATCAGTTTGTCCCACGCTGGCTTCATGGCCTTCCCGGTTGTGGACACTCAAAAGATGTTTCCAGGCGAGATTATGCGAGATTCTCCTGTTTTCTGACATGTTGCAGACGCGGAGATCCCCCACAGTGCCATGCGCCAACCCAACAGCAGCCTTGCAATGACCGCACCAAGGAGCAAAGAACTTCACAAAAACCTGGGTTTTGTTTTGTCAAATGAATTCAGACTGGGTTCGTCCTTGCTACTTCGATGGTTTGGTGGCAAGCTTCACATGGAAATCGACAATATAGGCTACTTGTCAGTCAACCCCAAAATCTGCAACTCTGTCGTGCTCAATGACTTGCATGGCTTTCCTATCTTTCCTACACTGAAACCCTCGCAGGAAATGGGTATAGGCAAAAAATCAGACCCTGGAGCCATACGTTTGATCTGTTGGATTAAAGGATCAAATTCAGGATTCACCATAAATTACCATACGAGTGTCGGCAGTGCCCTCCACGCTTCGGTTCCAACGATGCGGATCATCAATAGCATGTCAAATGGAGGCATATATTGAAATATGTGTGTGTGCGCATATGTCGAAATTAAAGATTCATTTATTATATGATCATTTATTCATCTACTACATGCTGTATCACACTGTAATTCATTGCCTGCGCTTGGTATCGCCGAGCTTCGCTCTTGCCAGCAGTCTTCTCATCCCAGGACTCCTGATATCATAAGGCAGTTTGATATGGGATATTAGCCGATGTACTGATATACCCCAGTAACATTTCGTATAGGGATGTATAGGGTATGAATTGCCGTTTCCTCGGATTTTCCACACCCATTCACACCTTGGTGAGCTCGAGAGCGTTGGCGGCCACCAGCAGGGTGACAATCGCAGTGAGCTTCATCGCTAGTGATGGGGAAATACGGGGAATGCTTTCGGGTTGGTAGCAGCTGCTCAGACTGGAGCCCCAAAGGTTGCGACCGAGTTTTGCGGCAAGAAATTGGCAGCTGGAATAGCTTTGGGGATGCTTGGGGAGACGAGGTAAAGTTGCAGCAAATAAGTTTCTAAGGATGCCAATGGCACAGGATCCAAAACTTAAAAAGCCACTCATGGATGCTAGTTGCCAAAACATGGCGCTCCTCCGCTGCACTCGGCTTGCTGATTTCGCTCAAACACGATCAGCGAATGGTTTGCTGCAGAGTGGCGACAAGTACACAGTGGGGGGTCTAGAAAGGAAGTACTGTTGAGAATTGAGAATAGAACATAACAATGGATATCTGAAAACTTACAATCAACTCGTCAATCGCATTCCGTGCGGTACCATTCTACTTTGCAGTAGAAGGATCTACTGGAGAATCAAAACATGAATCTTAACTGACATCTTGCCTGCTTGTCCACGAGTAGAAAGGGGACCGAAGTGCTTTATCTTGCCTTGTTGATTCCTACAGTATCCTACAGTATCTTACATAATTATCCAGGATGGCATGTCACGTCACATGTCTAGGTATGCAGGTAATGTGCGCAAATGTGATGCGTCCCATGCTTCGTTGCATCTATATAGTGTCAGCGTCATACACAATGCACCGCCTGCAAAACTAGCGTGATGCATGCGTTTGAGGAATGCAATTTATTGTACTCAGGGGTGCAGGAATGGAGGCAAGGATTCATAGATAGCTGTACTAGGCAGCAAATCCTTGTTCCACATGTGACGCACATACGTGCATGAAGATGGCTTACAAACCTTCACTTTTCAGGGGCCTCTATTCCACAACTAAGACCACTGTACCATCATTTTGTGATCCCTAAAAGGAATCCACTACGATATCTTACCACAGCTATCTGCAGAGCAATCCGGAATCGAACGTGAAAGTTTCGACCCCAAGGGAAAACAACATGTGTACTTGGCCTCACCTCGCGCGGGGAAGCTGTTTCGAGGTCAAAATGAGCTGCCCAGCATTGGGTGTGGCCTGGCACCCAATGCCAGCTGCCCTGGTGAAACACCCCAGGTCACATTTCTACGGGACTGCGAGGACAGGGGTTCCTTCTTGTTTCCAATATATAGCTTGGCGTAGGAAACAAAGGAATTCCGCTGTTCACAAATGGTTGGAGATTTGGTGGAAACGAACCGTTCTTTGTGGGCTCCGGTAGGTGTTGTCTCTTGTTGTCACTCTAAAAAAACGTTCTTGGCAATGTGCCCTAGAGGGACATTTGCCAAAGAATTAATGCAAATGTAAAGAAAAAATAACAGCCCAAAATCTCTACACAATGAGTAGCACAAGGCTCAAATATGAAACGAGGATCTCTCAGGGTACTAGTTCATCCACCCAACAAATGGATCTTGCCTTTGCCTTCCTCAACTTCCAAACATCATGATCCCCTAAGGCCCCGCCCATCCCAGTTCTGTACAAACCTGGCAGCTGGGAGCCCGCGTCAGCCGAAATGGTCATCGAAATGGCCGTCGTTTAGACAGTTGGGATGTAGAATTGATGCCGAATTGATGCTGAATTCCCAATTGATAAATGATGCCGCAATGCCTTAATAAAAAATTAGATGGAGAGTGATTTATATAACGATAAGAACAATAATGACAGCAATCGCAGTAATATGCGTCAAACAATGTTCAATAAGAATAATGACAACAATATCGAATCTGAAGACTGGGATGATGATATTGGTAAATTGATGATGATTCATTGATGAATCTGCTGAATTCTCAACGACTATCTCTGCAGGGCTGTACTCCCGTTGTTCTGCTCAGAACGAAGCCACACCTCGCTCGGAAAGTGGGTTGCGAAACCAAGCAATCTCGGATTTGTGTCTCGCAACGTGGCACAAAACTAAAAAAAAACAGCTATCAGGAGGAACGCATGTGTTTTTCATTGTCATGACATCTCACATCAAACATCATCAAACCAAATGGGGAACAGCACCCATACTTTCTCTCAACTCTCAACTGTTGAGGGTTGCCCTCTGTGTCGCATGCTTGTAGCACTACAAGGATGTGTGGCACGCAAAAGCGCAGATAATGCCAAGGGTTCGAGGCAATGATTGATTTGCATCCCCTGTTGCTGTGCAACAAATACTGAAAGAAGTGAGTATGACCAGGGCTGCTAGAGACAGGGAGTTGCAGGTCGGTGACTCAAGCCTGTCTCAACCTGCCGTGCAACAACAGGCTGCTGTTAGTTGTAGCCAAAACACTAAAGGAACTCCCACAGCCGCATTTGGAGTCTGCCAACTTGTTCTTCACCACAGAGAAAGATGCCCTGATCATCTCCTGCTGAAGCTATCAGATATGGCTGGCCCACCTCTTGGTTAGAAATGCCAACTCGCTCACAAATATCTGGAAATACATTGGAAGCTTGACATACCCGTCAGAGACGAGAATTTGTCTGCTTGTGTGTGTGTGCACAGATTCGAAGGTATGTGCCAGTAATGTCACACTAACAAATCCAGTTTACCAATATGGGGAGGGCCATTTTGGTAACATATGCTCACTTTTTGAGGGTACCCCCCAAATCAATTGACCAAGAGAGTTTCGTCATCCGGGGTTAACAACAAAAAAAGGTGAAAAAACGTTCAAGCCTTTCAACTATCAAACAATCAAACCTGCCAGCCACTCCGCCTCGGTGTAGTCAATCTCACAGTCTTCCAGGAAGGTCATTGACAGCTCGTCCACCATCAGACGTGCCCCTTCCTGCTGGATGACGATGTCATCCTCCTTTGGCTCAATGTCACCTGGACAACGAGGCAGAACTACCAAGCATACCTTCAGAGGTTCGCAAGACCAAGCTGGTGTTTGCAAGGTCCGAACCTCAAATGACCATGTGCCTGCCTGACTTGTGTCTCAATCTTTAAGGGTCATCATAGTCATCACAGTCATCATAACACCACTTTCTCCAGTCAAGCTGCCAGACTCCAATCCTTGGTCGCTGAGGCACATGTCATTCCAATGAATCCACCATTGTTTCTCCACGTGCAACACTGGACATCACTGGACCACATCTTCTTAGTTGCCAGTTCTTCCACATCGGCCAGGGCGCGGAATTCATAGGAATATCCAGAGCCTTAGACAGAAACGTTTGAGAGCAGGATATCTGCGTAGAAACGGAGCATACAATGCAATGCAACGGTCGTGTCCTTGCAATAGAAAACTTTGGGGTTTAGAAATTTCACATCTCTAGATTCCAATCGCACTAAGCGGCACTAACCACTGAAAACTCACCCTCTGAATATGAACATCCTCCACCCCACCTGTCGCCCCCACAGGTGGCTTCACAGCCACCACCATTCGAGGAACATCCACCGCTGTTCACTGTCAGCCTCAACACCTTGGTCAGTGCTACAGCTGTCCGGAAGAATATCCAGAGGATCCGAGGAGCCAAGTATTTTATACATAGCTGACATAGCTTATAACACACAGAGGGAAATGTGTGGAAAAGCCGAATGTCCCATTGATTTCTCTGCTTTTCTTCCTGCTTCCGCAAGGCTGCAGCTGCAGCTGCTTTTGGGCAGCTCAGCTGCGGGGTAGAACACAGCAGCTCAAGGTGGACAGGTTTTAAAAACCACCAGGAGGCTCGAAAATTTCGGGGATGTGAGATTCACCTAAATATAATTCAGATTCAGATGATAAAGAAATGTGTGATGATGGTATTTACGGTAGCATGTTTAACATATTGTTCGCCGCCGTGTGACCATCATCACTCTCCTCCCTCTCAATCGCCATCTCCAGGAGGGCTGCCAATGTTGCTCAACATGATTTATCATGCTTTCTCGTCAGTTAGTTGATGTTGGTTGAGAGGTGAGACTGGTGATGAGGGTCCTTGCATCACTTGCCCACCAAAAGCACTAGCAGCTGCAGCTGCGAAGGCATGGTACCTTCGTTTGAATTCTCAGGTGTCATCAGGTAAGGAAGGCAAGACATGAAAGAATACAGCTGGGTTCAGCTGGATGCTCTGTTTTGCTCCGAACTTTCAGCTCAGACCAAGGATGGCGGCTGCGGAGGAACAAATCGTTTCAGCAAGAGTGAGCTCCCAACCTGAGCCGACTGTCAAATGGACCCTGGCTCCATTGGGGTGTTGAGACGTGCGAGTCATGTGGCCAGCAAACTCCTAACTGCTTTTCTTCTGTGGGTGACACTTTCGGCTCTTCCCTTCCACCTAATGTTAAGGCCCGCTGCATGTAACCTTCGCGCCTCAGTATTTTGATACATCTATTTAAGCTGCAACAGTGGGCATTCCTGTCCATATAGCAAATTGCCGGCAGCTCTCCCCATCTCATTCCGTGACCACCAACCGTGACTCGGCGAGTGCCAAGTGGCAACAAACAGCGAGGAGCCCAACATCAAGACGCAAGCAATCTGGGGGTTGATGAGCCTCAGTTGGCCAGATGTTCCACTGTCTGCAAATATGAACATGATATATATATATATACATATATATCTATCTATCTATCTATCTATCTATCTGTCTATCTATCTATATCTATATCTATAATTATCTATAGAATCTATATCTATATCTATATATCTCTATATATATATACATCTCTATTAATCTACCTATCTACCAATCTACCTATCTACCTATCTACCAATCTACCTATCTACCTATCTACCTATCTATCTATCGATCTATCTATCCATCGATCTGTCTGTCTGTCTGTCTGTCTGTCTGTCTGTCTGTCTGTCTGTCTGTCGGTCGGTGTGTCTGTCTGTCTGTCGGTCGGTGTGTCTGTCTGTCTGTCTGTCTGTCTGTCTGTCTGTCTGTCTGTCTCTCTGTCTGTCTGTCGGTCTGTCTGTCTGTCTGTCTGTCTGTCTATTAATATAATGATGTGCGTATGTATGTATATCAGAACGATGTTTATTCAGATTGACCAGGTAGGAAATCCACACAAGCAGCTTTTACATTGGATGGATGTTGCCTTTGGCCCTTCCGTCTTGTATTCCACTGAATTTCAAGCAGGTGCATGCTCCTTGAGGAAAGGTCGAGTAACACACGATAGCGCCAGAAGATGCCCGCTGCCAGTGGAATAGAGCAGGCGTTGAATAGGAAAGCCCACCTCATCGTGCAGCTGTTGCTGGCTCTTGAGTTGCCAAGCTAAAGCGTCAACAACCTATGAGACCACACTCCAAATCCGGAACTTCCTCCAGCGACCCCTGGTTCCAAAAGTGCAGCCAACCGGCAAGAAGTTGAACCAAATCGTTCGAAGCGTCTCCTTCGCGAGGGCAAAGAAAGCCTTGGCAACGGGGCAGTTTCAATGAGGAGCTGTTTTTCTTAAAGGAAATCCTGTGAAAAAATGTCTCTCACTTCGGGGATAAGAGCGCAAACCGAAGCAACTACACCAGAGTTACACCCTGGCAAGGTGCCAGAAGGTCGCGCAAGTCATTTCGCACCAGGACGATATCCGCCGCATCGACTGTGACCTGAGAGGAGCAGAGTCAACGTGAGGTCATCTTCTGCATCTGTGTTGAGCCGAGTTGAGCCCAGTTCAGCAGATGCTTCCTCCGAGCCATAGCGAAGTCTCCCCTCAGAGCTTGTTTTGAAGCCTATTGCACTTGATCTGCCATGGAACCCTATGTAATATTGCAAATGTTGAAAATTTTGCAGTTCAACGATTCAACATCCATGTTTCGCTAGCCCTAGCAGCATCCCAAGCACTCTCCACACCCCGCATACGAAGCTAGGCGCATTCTGCCCCGCACCAATGGCCACACCCAAGTCTGCCGCAGCCAGTGCCGGAGCATCGTTGATGCCTGGGCTTCTATCCCTGCTGCGTGCTTTTGTCATTCCCATTCCTTACCGTGTGGTAATGTACAGTTACAAAGCTATGAAAATTACAATTTCTGATAGGTACATCATCATACATCATCTACAAATGGGCCATTTTTGATAGCCACATCAAATTACTACAGGGTATGGCAGGGATCTACAGGGTATGGGTTAGTATGGGTCACCTTTTTTTGGAGGTGCACCAGCGCAGAATCAGGGTGCCGTCGCCCACCATGGCAACAATGGCGCGCGTGGCAATTGCATCTCCTCCAGTGTGTCCGCTATTCCGCTATGCCATAGTGCACACCACAAGTTTCAGGAGTTCAAGACTTCGTTCGAGGAATCAAACTATACGTAGTTTCAAACCTTCTATGATTGACTTTTCAAACTTTCAAATTTCTTTGCAGTCCATTACGCTTGATTGCAGACCCACCCATCAAAAGCCCTCGCTCCTGGGGAGGCATTCTCTTGCAGGGATTTCACAACTCGCACCTTGTCCGCAGGTAGAGCTTGTGCTACCTAGGGTGGCCGCAGCGATGTGTTGCCATGTTGCACCACTCACATGCGACTGCCCCGAAGTGGACATTCATGGCCAATGGAACCCACCATGAACATGAATGGCCATGGCCATGGCCATGCTGATCTGTGAAAATCCCCACAACCCTAAAGAACCCCGGCCAAGGTGCCACACGGTCCTTGTCAATACCACAGTCCTTGGCTACAGCTTCTGCTGCAGCGCGGTGGTCCCCAGTGCACATCCACACCTGCGGCTGCGCAGGACTCCCGAATTGCCGTACCCTTGATGATCTTCTCATTTCAGCTACCGGAACGACTCAACTGATGAGAAGCTACCGTTTCTCGCTTCTGTTCAGAGGTGAGTTTGAGCATCTTGCCCGAACTGCGATCCATCTAGCTCTCGCAGTGATAAACTTCTGTACCTGCATAAGCAATCATAAGCATATAAAGATGTATACACACCTACACACTTTTATTAGTTATATATACAGTTTTACAGTTCTACAGAGCTATACATGTCGAACCTAGTTGAATCATGTTGAATCTCATCCGCACTAGTTCGCCCCACCTGCACTCCCGACATTTCCATCTGCGCCACACACGCACGCGCAAAAGGCGCCAACTTGTCACGAAGGGCCACAGCCCCCAGCGCCACATCATTCACCGACACAGCCACGACTGTGCTGCCGACGGACATCTGCGCCTTGGGCTATGTGGTGCCCCCTAAGTTGGTGACGGGGCGGGTTTTGTAGAGGAATCTTTTGGGGGTATGGTTCTCAATGTTCTCATTGGTTATCTGTAGATATCTGTAGTCTATAGTGGGGTTGTAAACCAGCTAATAACTGGGGGAAATAGAATGGGTTTCCATCTGCGCGGATAGGCATGAAATGCCCGGTTGCTAGAGAACCAGAAAGGGAGTATAGATGCGGCGTGAGCTTCTTCAAGCATCTCAACTTGACTTACGATTTTTTCTGAGTCAGAATTAGTGCCGTACATGGTGTCATTCCGCTAGATTTCTTCTGTGAGACTCCACTTTACCACAGTTTGTTTTTCATAGTTTCATGAACTTTCATCACTTTCATCTGCAAACTACCAGTATCCACCAGTCATGTCATTTTGGGCAACCCCTACCGGCCCTACCCAGCCCCTGCACCTCGGCCCATGCCACCAGTGAGTGGGGAGCCCGGCAGCCTCAGCCACGCCACCATCTCTCACATCGACGTGTTATAGTACGACGTTACTACGACTATGGCTGAAACATGGTGATATAGATTGATATATATTGATATATACAGATTGATATAGTCATAAAGACAGCATCACAGAAAGTTTCCAGCAACAACGAACTGGTGGAACTAAACTCATTCGATGACTCCAATCTAGGAAAGGAGTCTCCCACACCGATCCCGCGAGAGTGAACCCGTCTCCGGTTTGCCGTTTTGCCCCGGGAGTGGAAGGACGAGCCACTGGCTATATCATCCCCCCATTTTGCAGCATAGACACCTTTGGTGAAGATGTGGTGTGCTGAAGCAACTGCAACTTTGAGGTCGCCAGGCAGAACACAGTGCAGCCCAACACCCGTCCTCAAAGCTGGGGATTGGTTGGCATGGAGCTGGTTTGGCGAGTAATCTGGCACACTCAACTATGCGGCCCTTGTCTCTTCTGTGCCATGAAACGTTCCTGAACCTAAATGTTGTGAACCATTGAAGTCGATTCCGGACCCAAAATTCACCCTCCAACCTGGACCCAACTCCAAGGCTCATGTTCTCGAAGTTCGTGGGTTTGGCCAGCGGCACCCGCGCTTTCTGCTGGGCTACATCCATCAGCCTCAGCCAGAACCCATTGGTCCCACATCAGTCATCCATAACAATCATCCAGAGGTCTGGATGCCATGTGAAATACAAACTCCACAGCCCAGCCCCTGCTGCCATGTAGCTCCTTGGCCAGTGGGTGTTCACCTCAGATCCATGGGCAGCTGACCCCTGCCACAGGACCGGGAAACAACGAAACTGCGTGGGCCCAGTCACTCGAAATCTCGGCAGAACCCACGGCCCACCACAGCGCCTGCAGGAAATCTTGGCAGCTGCTGGCAACCAGCTGCCACTAAGTCTGCATACTTGATAAAAAGTAAGGCCTGAGGCCAGGTAGAATAGGTAAAACAATTCATAAACTTTCATTGGATTCTCCTTAACTCATCGCACTGAACCGGTCGGATCCCATGTCTCCCAGCGATGCCAGGGTAGCACCTTCTCAGCCTCTTGTCGAAGATTCTCACGAGCCAAAGAGGCTGAAGATCCTGGGAGGACGGAAGGATGGACACCCAGTCAAAGCCTCATGCAGGCGTAACTCAGAACAGTATAACAGTATAACGGAAAACTTACACAAAAACCATCACTGGGATAGCAATATCTGAACCTCTAATCACCAAGACTGCCCGTCACCCTCCCATGCCCAAAACACACTACGTCCTGGCATTGGAAGGCGCAACCTGCGACAGTGGATCACAATGTAATCAATTGCTGAAAAAATGTGAAAAAGGGGAAATAGAAGAGTCCACAAATTTGCGGGACAAAAAAAGAACTGCTTAAATAAATTGAACCCATTAGAACTATAATCTATTTATATAAACCTGTGGTTGTGGAAAACCTTGGTGCTCCTGCATTTTCCAGGTCGGCACCTTGCTTGCGCATCTTCAGACTCCGATGCAGTCGTCGAGGCCTCCGAATTGCAACTTGGACTCCTAGAGCGACTGCCATCTTCATCCTTAGGCATCTTAAGCAAAGGGAAAACAGGACAGAGGCGGTTGGGTCTCAAGGGCCCACTAGAGCAGAGCACCGGACCGGGAATCAATTTGAAGATGTTTGGAGATGTTTGGAGATCACAATTTTCTTAGGGTTTCTTAGGTACTCTAGCACAATCCAATGGGATAGGTCACTGGTTATCGTGCCAGCCAAACCCACCGCGAAGACGTTGGTCATTGGTCACCCCGATGTGCCGTTGCTTGGATCATGTCGGCTCACCCATTTGTATTGTTGGTTGCATCCCTATTACACATCATCAAACCATGTCAACCATGTTAAACCCCGATCATCCTCCATCCAGGTGTCTGGTGTGACCCACACCGTCGGCAACTCCACGTCCAGCACCAATTTCCGAGACGCAGCCAGTGCTGCTGCGTGCTGGCGGAAGGTACTCAGCAACTGCTGCCAGCCATGGTCCTGGTGGCCCAGTGGACCCACCGGGTGCGAGCATCATTGAATCACATGAGTCTTCATTTCAACATATTTCAACTGCAAGATCCGCAAGCTGGGAAATGATAGCGAGAATAACAATTGAACCCAATTTTCTTATCTTTTCTTCACATGCAGGTCGCAATGTCTCTAGGTCGCGCGATGAGCATCTGCTCTCCAAACAATCATTGACCTGTATATAACCTGGTCAACCCATGGCATGTAGAGATGTCGGGCGGGCCTTCAAGACTTTGGGTTTATCCGTTTATCCCTACTTCGGGGTTGTGACGGTTGTGATGCTTCTTTGGTTCTCTGTTGAATCGGGAAAACATCGATGGGGCTCAAGCACTTTCTTTTGCCAAAAGAGACGCCTCCAAGGCCCAGGGACACACAACGGCAGCTGAAACCTTGGCGAAGCAAGTTTGGCGCTGTTTCATGCGTACAGGGTCCCTTTGAAAAGCACTTGAGTCAGAATAGATAAGCCACATAAACATGCACAAACATGCACAAACTATATTCTAGAATCAATGGTGTTTTTTTATTACTCATTGCAGCGCTCCTCTGATATGCAATCGCCCAATCATCTCACCCTGGTTCAGCCCTCAGGCCCTCAGGTTCCGTTCGCCAAGCTGCTGCACTGGGACGTCCCACGGTCAAGGTGCCTGTCTTGTCCAAAACCACCGCCTTCACCCGGGAGCCCAGCTCCAGCGGCTCAGCGCCACTGCGAACCTCCAGGAGGGGACAGAATACAACGACAGGCACATCAATAGACATAACAAGTTGTAGCTACACCCGTGCACAGATAGATGGATTAGATTAGATTGGATTGGATTGGATTGGATTAGATTAGATTAGATTAGATTAGATTAGGGCAGATTCGATTCGATTCGATTAGGTTAGATAGATAGATAGATAAGAATAGATAAGAATAGATAAGAATAGATCAGAATAGATCAGAATAGATCAGAATAGATAAGAATAGATACGAATAGATAAGAATAGATAAGAATAGATAAGAATAGATACGAATAGATACGAATAGATAAGAATAGATCAGAATAGATCAGAATAGATCAGAATAGATCAGAATAGATCAGAATAGATCAGAATAGATCAGAATAGATCAGAATAGATCAGAATAGATAAGAATAGATACGAATAGATAAGAATAGATAAGAATAGATAAGAATAGATACGAATAGATACGAATAGATAAGAATAGATAAGAATAGATAAAAATAGATAAGAATAGATAAGAATAGATAGAAATAGAATAGAATAGAATAGAATAGATAAGATAAGATAGATAGATAGATAGAGCTACAGCTATAGGTTATAGTGTTGCCAAGTAGCCAGGATGCCACACTTAGCCGCCACCCCAGTGGCCGCCATCACAGCCGTAGGGGTGGCCAGGCCTAAGGCGCAGGGACAGGCGATCAGCAGAACGTTGAGGCCGTGCTCCAGCACGAAGAAGGCCTCCAGTGGACCCAGGTCCGGTCAGGCTGAGGCGAACTCAAGATGGAAAATCTTAGCCCATGTGGCCCATGTGTGCCCTTTGTTTCCAATCGGGCTGGATTTTCTTAACCTGTGTGAGCTTCCACTCAGGCTCATGTCAAGGAACTTGCAGCCGGCTGAAAACCAAGAGAAACGGTGGATTTGGGGGTTCCCAACTTGAAAATAACCCCAGTGGGTGGTTTGTCTTAGGAGTCAGATCACCCAAAGAAAAAAAGTCATTGCAGTGGTGGGGACGGATAGTGATGATGTTTTTGTCGCCTGGTAGGCTCTTTGGCCTGGAAACTTGTCAAATTAGACAATGCAGGCGAATAGCTGCGATCATCAGAGTGTCAGATGCCACTTTCAGACGGCCTGCAATGAACAACATGAAATCCTGATTGTCGTCGTGACGGTAAGTCTTTTCATGGACCTGGAACAGGGATGGAGAGTGACAATGCTGCTCCAGAAACTTCCTGTTCATCGTCACCGCTGCTTTCGTGGAACCACACGTTCAGGGATGTCAGAAAGTGTTCGACCGTGAAGGCGGTGTGCTTCATTTTTCGGAAGTTGCAGAGCCATTCAAACTTCTCGTCTTGGGTCACTGGAAAGCTGGGATAGCCATCAAACGTAAGCCAATCAATCTGCAAGCTGTCGTCCCAATGATCGTAACCACAAAAGGCCAAGCTTTCCAAGAACTCTTCCGTAGTGATGGGAGGTGGTGGTTCGCGGGGCAAAACAGTCAACGTAGTGACCTCTGGGGGAAGTTGTTCTGAATCCTCCAATTCTTTGGCGGAAAGCATTATCCACTGCAGCAGTGAAGGTAGGCCCAAAGGTTTTTGCAGAGCATCCTACACCATGGCCACGCTGGAGTCTGGAGCGACTTGGATTTTGATGATGTTCCCAGCCGTTGTGGGCCTCCAAGTCTCTGAACTCGTGTCTGGTTTTGTGGATCTTGGAGAGTGAGTTTTGTTTGAGGACTGCCAGAGAAGGGATGCGCGCTTCTGGGATCAAATACCCCTCGGCAAGAATAGTCGTGGCAGAATCGATTTCAACAGCCCTGACATGATCCCAGTTCATATTGTCCCACAATTCAATCAATTCCTCACAAATAATGACCTCATCCGGCGTTGGCACCTCCCCATCTTCCTAAGCAACAGCAAGTCCTCTGGAAGAACCGTAACCATCCGAATCCATGGCAACGAATGTGAAACAAATGCTATGTATGCCACTAACTGCAGTCAGGCTTGACTGTTGGTGAAAGTTGGTAGGTTGAAGTGTGTAATGATTTGACGGTTTGCTCTGTTCATGGTGTCTTTAGTGTTGCCCTGTTTGTGTGTTTGAGTGATTGTCTACATGTGGAAATTATTGTGTTGCGCGTGCTGCTTGGCTCCTTTCGGCTAAGAAGCACTTGTCTTTCAATAGCTTTCGTGGCATGCCCAAGGATTCCATAAAGGTCAAGAACTCCTACATTAGAACGTCACAAGCAGGAACACCCGTGCAATCATGCTACCAGTACAGTAGACACTGTGGCGGCTTTTGGACAGAAAACGACAGAAAACGACCGAAAAGGCTTTCCTCCGAATCTTCTCCCCTGAACTGCGCCTTGTCGAGTTCAGGCCATGAGCTCTTGCGACCGTCCAGGATTGAACTTAATGGAATCACCTTTCTGCAGGGCTGGTGAGCCAATGCGAAGTACACGAAGTCACTTTTGGAATAGTTCTGCGAAAAGTTGTAGGTTTTGATTCCACAGCTAAACATATCTAAACAATATCAATGTCGTGAACCTTGTTTTGCTTGGTTAATTGGTCATCTTTCTCGTGGACCTGAAACCATCTCCCTACGGTCCATCACTGCGGCAAAAAAAAAACTGGCAACACAACCACACCAAAAGCTGCAGTTGTTTTTTCCCTATTCCCATTTTTTCATTGTCCATACTGTCCATACTGTCCATACTGTCACTGTCCATACTCATCCCACAAATGTTTCCATGGCTTCGATCCCACCTCCCAGGTGTACACGAGCAAGTACCAGGTCATCCACGTCAAGAAGCTCAAGGCCACGATGCTTGGGACGAAAATTCGTGCCACGGAATCCGCCACACGTTGCACTGGTGCCCGATTCAGCTGAGCGGTCTCAACGAGACTCATGATTTGGCTCAGCATCGTTTCGCTGCCCAACTTCTCCTTGGAACATCTTGGAACTGTGGTCAGGATTGTGCACATGGGCAGCCCCCTGACACACAAAATATGAAAAACAAAACAGATTGGTTTTGATTCGGGCATGATCTTAATGAAAAAGAAACTTGTCCAACTGGATCCTTTACTTCGTAGAATGATTGTGAATCTTATGTTCGCACCCACCGGTGCTTATCCTAGTTTACTTTGCTAGAATGAAAGGTGGTTTCCACCTGGTTAAATCCTGGTTATGGATGTTATGGCCTTCCTTGCCTAGCTCTTTCGACATTGGAGGAATATGGAGGAATGCCAAATCCCAAGGTACCCAATGAGAATTGGCTTCCAACACACGACTATAGTATCTACAGCAGCTGCCCCTGTCGACCATAGCTTCCGCCAAGTTGCCACTTGCATCTCCGTGCGCCCTGTCAAGCACTTTGACCCACCAATTATGACATCGCCTTTCTTCTTCCTCACTGGCCGAGACTCTCCTCAGAGAAATCATCGACTACGACACTCCAACCCCACACAGCCCAATCGAACCAGATACGATTGAAAATGGATGGCTATTTTTTTCGGGGAGGGAATTATTTTTTCCGTTTTTTTTGGCATTTGTTTTTGATTTCTGTTTCCCTGTTTCTTTCGTATTCTGCTTTGTGCTTCTCTGCTCTTCTTCCTTTCCCACTTCTCTGCTTCTTTGCTTTTCTGTTTCTTTGCTTGTCTGCTTCTTGACCGTTCTGCTCCTCTGTTGTTTGCTGCTTTTTTGCTTCTCAAACCTAAATAACCCCCAAGATGCACAATATAAATGCACCCTAAACCAACCCCAAACCAACCAAAAAAAACAAAGCAACTTTAAGCAGACCCTTGTTAACAAAACAAAAAATAGTAAAATCTGAAACTAACCCCAAACAAACCCTAAATAAACCCAAACTAGCACCCAAAAAAAACAAAAGGAACCGTAAGTAACCCCTAAACAAACCTCTGAAACTTACGCTAAATAAACCCTGGCCCTAAACCAACCCTACATAGCTCCTAAACCAAACCAAAATCAGCCCCAAACCAACCCGTAAAAATGATAAAACCATATAAAACCAACCATTAAGAAAACTAAACCAACCCAAAATAAACCCGGAAACAAACCTAAACAAACCCTAAATGGTCCTAGTCACAAAATACCAGCCAACATGAAAATTTTGTTCATCAAAATGTGGCAAATATCATGGGAAATGATAGGTTCGAACTCCAAAATGTTGCAATACCGTTGAAATGGCAGCTTCCAGCTCAAAAATGCTGCAAATTGCAAGGCAGAACAGCAGATTTAAAAGAATGGAAGGAGAAAAAGAAAACAATTCTGGACCCTTTTTGACACTCATTTTGAAACCATTTCGGAACCCATTTTGCCCCAACCCCCTCTGATGTGAGTCTGGGCACCTGTGAGCAGCGACTCGTCAAACTCTGCAAAACCACAGTTGGAGATCATGAGGCCATCTGCTGGGACCTTCCATGTTATTTTGTCCAAAATTGCTTTGGTCCCATAGTGTGCCGTTTGACTCTTGCTTGCAACAAATGGGCCGGACATACAAGTATCCGCTAGTAACCAACCAATTGAAGAAAGACATGATACAAAAGTCTGAGGTGATTATTGCTCTAAGATGTTTCAAGAGATTTCGATAGTATTTCTCCAAGTTCTTGGTGCAGTGCCTGTTCTCCAGGGAAAACCTGGAGCGTATCGCCAATCTGCAACAGCTGGGCAGGAAGATCTTCCACCTGAGAAGCTGGACCGGGTGCGCAGAAGCCACCCAAAGCCTCCATGTTGAGGGGAAATGTTATCGCAACAATATGCGACCGCATGCAAGACCAAGCGCTGGCTTCTCAGCCAACTGTTTCCAAGATGGTTTTTCACTCGATGTCAAACTTGTTGCCGTGAAACATGTGAAAAAGTTTCAGGCGCACCGCGCCTCATAGGATCCGTCCTCACCCATGAAGTGTGCCATATGTGGCCGCAGGGCCAAGAGCTGTTGTAGAGCTTCGGAGGCACCGCCACGTGCCCAGGCCTGGCAGTTGGCAGAAGGTGATGATTCTGTTGTGGTGGTGGCGGCGTCGTCGATTGGTCGATTCGTCGATTCGTCGTCATCGTCATCATCATCGTCGTCGTCGTCGTCATCATCATCATCATCATCAGCAGGAGCATCATCGTCATCAGCAGGAGCATCATCAGCATCAGCATCAGCATCATCATGACAATGGTCAGGAAGTAATCACGATGACAAGAGGGCTATCCTGATGATGACATTCATGGCATGCTTCTACTTCGCAGCAAAAGAACTGAAACTGTTGTCCCTGAACCGCTACACTGCGCGGCAATAAGGCCATCCCCACAAGATTCATCAAGATTGTGCAGGGGACACCTTTCCCTACAGCAAACATGAATCCACTCTGCAGTGCGAAATTGCCCATCGTCCCATCCTTTCCCTCACCCGACAACCTCCAGGTACTTCCCCACAAGTATGATCGTGATCCTCAAAGCTTCAGAGCATTTTGCAACACAGGCCCCAATCACCCAAGAAGATTTTCCCCAACAAAAACTACCGTGAAAGAGTGAAAAGAAGCGAGCTAGCAGCTAGCTGCAGCGTGAAAAAAAAGTTTCCGAAGAGGAAAGACTTGAGAACCTAAACACTTCCCATGGCATACCTATTGGATTCCATGCATACCTGTTCACCTTCAAAATTCAGCAAGCTGGCGGATATAATATGTACATATATATATATATAACCAGTGGTGAAGTGCAAACTGACGTGGCAACAGGAACACAAATCCTAAACACGAATGTAGAGCAGGTCCGGTGGGGAATCTTCGATGGTTATTGGATGATATCCATCTGGAATCTTTCTGCCACAGCCGCCCACAAGCGCCCAGTCACACAAAGCATGGCGTCTCAAAGTAGGAGGGCGGTGGTGCCTTGCACTCCACGCCCAAGTGGGATGCCACGATCATGCAAAAAGTGACCTCAAAGTCAAAGCATAGACTAGACCATCATGGATACATGTCCCACCCGGAGAGAAGCAAATCCTGTCACTCCATCTATCTATTTTGAAGTGGTTCATATCTGGAATGGATTAAGTTGATGTCCCAGCTACAGCCATGCATGTCTGCAGTATACTAAATATTACCAGCTGCAAGACCAACTGCAGGGTTTCTGCAGGGTATTTCTTCACTGGGAAGGGAGGACCCGCAGCCAAGTCAGCAAGACATATTGCCTGGCGTGCGTGCTTTTTTTTCCGCGAGCACAATGGACCCCCAACAGTTGCTGCACATGTGCGAGTTGCCAGAGCATTGCTGGAGGGATTCAACAAAGACTGGATCAAAGAGAAAAGGCAAAGTTGGGAATCTGGAGCGGTACTGAATCGTTGGAACTGTAAAGTACTGTAAAGCCATAGATTGCATGTTGAATCAGTTGCGTGTCATATTTCATACATCAGCACAGTGTCATGTATGGTGGCTGACTTAGGCTTAGGGAAAGTGAAAGCATGAAAATGGACCTGGAAGGAATTTGGTCAAACAGGATTTGTCAAAGAAGAGACCATCTTATCCAGCACATGTGATGCTACAGCCACGAGAACTACAAGAGAATTTTCACTTCATGGCCGGATCCATCCAACACTGTTGCCAAATAATCAATTGACCACGGATTTGATCTCCCCCCCCCCACACCAAAAAAAATGCAAGGGGGATCAACGAAAGCCCTGCACTTTCCACACCAGGTCAAAACATGTGTTTTGGTGATTTTGGTGGAAAAATTCAGCCCGTTGCTCCGCTGCAATCCAAGCAGCCATAAAGGAATATGTGAAGCACAAGGCCGTGCCGAGAGAGATCAGGACATTCATATCCCAAACTCCAGTCCTCAAGTTGCAGAGTTGGCTGAAGGATGCTGGCCATTCAAGAAAACGGCCCTTAGTGATAGACCCAGCTCAGCTCTCCTTGATGTAGCAGAGAAAGCCTCTTTTTAGCTTCGATTTCCCTGTAAGTCACCTCTCAGTTCTTGAACTACCAAGAATCAGCGCACAAGTCCAAGCATCGAGATGGCATGATATGCACCCCAATGGAAGCGGCTTCCACAGTATAGCTGCACCGGGGTGGCTAGTACTCCCAAGATGACCGTCACACAAGGCAAGCCAGGCACGATGTGCTTGTGCAGCATCTTGTCCTTCAGATCCAAACCACCCAAAGCAAACCCCTGTCTCGTGATTCAAGGGCATGTTGGTATGTCAATCCAAAATTATCACCAAGGGCTTGTCACATCCCCACCACTGGCAGATTCGTCGTCTTGCCGAAAAGCTATCCCAGCTCCTTCCCAGGTCTCACAGCCAAGGCACCAGTGGCTTGAAGCAGGGTAACACATCGCTGAAGACAACAACTGCCACTGTCAGCACGACAGCAGTGGCAAGTCCTAATCTGGATGACCCCGACGTGTAAAGATGGTTTGGCGCTGCAGGGCACAACTTGCGGTCTTGAACCTGAAAACCTCGGCTATCCCTGGCTCAAAATGATGAACTCTTAGAGGACGTTCGGAGTACAGCACCATGTCAGCCGTCCTGGTGGAACCGCCTCGCCTTTGGGCTTCAGAGCCTCTACCAGCTCAACCTCGAAACCCAAAGATCTCCTCAGAGCTGGAAAGTTCCCCAATTTGGGGAAGGTTTCTGCAGGTCTGGGCCCTAGGCCTCACTGTGAACACTGGCATGGGCCCCACGGGCATGCATAAGTTTGAGATCAATTTTGATTCATACCAACCGTGATTCTTTGTCTGTCTGTCTGCTATGCTTCTACAGTACATATTTGATACATGTTGATACTCCGTTTGTAGATGAATCTGCTTCACTATTGACATATCAATATATATATATATATATGTGTGTGTGCATACATATATATATACACATACATTTTTCGATTATTTTCGCGTATTTGCTTTGCTATGTTCATTTTGTTGTATACCTGTGTATTTGGCTGGGCGCCGGCAATCCTGCAACTCTGTGTGTGTGTGTGTCACCTATTTTTAGAAACTAGCATCATGTCATCATGATCGCGGATCTGCCGAGGCCTTCCCATCTGCCAAACCCCTATCATTTTGCAGCCACCACTTGATTCAAGCCTAATTCTCTGTACACATGGATCTAAATGGCTTGCACCATGATGGCTTGCTGTGGTTCCAGCACCGCCAGCTGCACCTTTCGCAAACGCCTTCACATTCTCTGCATCAGAAATGATGGTTGCAAAGGTCAGCAGGCAGAGAACCAAAGACAACATCACTCAGGAGCTTGGAAGAGAAGAGTGTGTGAGATGAGGAGCCAAAGATCGTATTACCAAACCACACAATGCTGCTCCGCACGAAAATTTTATGTTGTTTGACTGAAGGAGCTAACTCCTTGCCACACTTCTTGCAACTCTAAAATTCTTCACAACCGCTCCTTCAGCATGTCTATACAACCGAATTTAAGTCCACTATTTTGTTGGCCCCTTCACGTTGCATGCTTCTGCACCCATTCGCGGATGGTGGCGTCGTGCTTCGCCCGATCCTTCACATAGGTCTCCGCGATCTCCGGCACGAGCGGGTCAGCAGGGTTGGGATCGGTCAGCAGTGACGAGATGGACAACAGGACTTTGGAAATCGTCAAGGCAGGGCTCCACCTTAGCTTCAGCAGGGTCTCACAAGGTGGAGGGGTGGATCCAGGATTTAGTATGGATTGTTTAAACGAGATTTTGGAGCATGGCAAACTTTTCACTATCAAGAGGACGATGTGAAAATTCAGACCGGGCTTTTCTTCAAAAGTTTCCTGGAAGTCAGGTCAGTTGTTGTTTCTCCGGTTGATGAACAATGCCCTCCCTTTAGACGTAGAACTACTGACCAGTGCCAAAAAAAAAACGCTGATTCTTTTCCCTACTGTTGTCCTCGTGGGGTTCCTGATTGTTGGTTAGGCACTGCCACTGGACGCCACCTAACTTGTGAATTTCACCCAGCCACTGATCGTTCAAAATGCTCAGGCAAATGGCGCCTTGCCTGTAGATGCACGGGCAAGATCTAGGGGGATTGTCTGCCAAACAAAGCTCAACCAGCCAGGACGCCAAGGGCATCCAAACGATTGCCACAACGATTATCTGCAAGCTATTCAGAACCCCAACAAAGGCATTCACCCACAATCATGGTGCGGGCAAGCTTCGAATTCACGTTACAGTGGTAGATCTTCGTGATGAAACGCACTTTGGGAGGTTTGAAGGGATACTCAACAGGAAAGTCCACCTTCAAGAAGAACACCCCATCCGCGTAAGGAGAGTCAGGTGGACCTCTGAGCACAGCGTCCCAATGAAACAAGTCCTCACCAACCTTCGTCAGCTGCAAGTGGATCAAAACACCCAAGAAATAACGTCGAGCTTTTTTGTGGCTGGCCCAAGTTTGTAGAAAAACAACGCGCTATAATAGTTTCCGGGAAACAACGAGACATGTCAATCTCTTGTTCGACCCTGCATCCACTCTTAGCATCTCTTACCTACAATGTTTGGGCTACCAAAAACTGCTGGTTCAAAACTGTCGACAAGGTCCCGCTGAGAACTGCTCGTTCGGATTCTTGTTCAACTCATCCAGTTCTTTTTGCAGTCGTTTCGTTGCAGCCATAGCGCCGAAACCCTGCACTACTCCCCTGCGCTTGCTTGATCCGGAGGCTCTCTCCCATCACAAAAGTTGGCACGTAAAAACTGCATGGAACAGCCAGAAGGCAAGAGTGTGACAGGACTTGGAAGAGCAAGCCTTACAAGTACAGACCCAAGCAAGGTACCTGCAATCCATGAAAAGATGAAGAATGTCAGTGCATTGCTCAACTTCTGGAAAAGGCAAATCCAGCCGACCCTCATCATCGCATGATTTTGCCGCCAAAGATGCAAATCTGAGACGATCTTTCGAGCTCCACAACGGTAAGGATCGTAGTTGATTGCCAGCTCCCCACAATCTCAGCCGAGGTTGGATGGATCCAACTGAAGCTCAGATTCTATCAGATTCGATTCCATGAGCTTACCCACTATCCATTAGGCACCAAAATCTTGGACTACAGCTGGGTTCATTACCTGGGAACCCTTCGAATTTGGATTCAGCCTGTGTTTTGCAGCTCCAACAGCGGCACCTTCCGTCACATCCAGGATGCCCTCCATGCAGTGAAGCTCACGAGTCACTTCACCTACAGCTTAATGTCGTGGAAATGTTCAGGCTTGCCATTCCCACCCATCCCAAAGAGTTCAATCATCATCATCATCATCATCATCATCGTCATCGTCATCGTCATCATCATCATCATCATCATCATCATCATCATCATCATCATTCCAGCATCGCCATATACGCCATATACGCCACAGAACGCCGTATACGCCATGTCCATCCCATAGCCGCGGCCTTTTCCGGCACCTTTTCCCTCGGCCCTCAGATTCAGCGTGGCGCGGGCGCTGCGCATCTGGGAGCTGCGCAGGTCCTGCAGCACCGAGGCGTCGAAGCCGATGGACTCCACTTCGGCCTTGGCAGCTGATGGCCCCAGGTACCTCCAGGTACGAAAAATATCTCAAAATATGAATCAAAATTTGGTGTCAGAGTTGAAAGTGGGTGATATATATATATATATATATATTTATTTATTTATATTTATATTTATTTATTTATTTATTTATTTATTTACTTATTTAATTTATTTAATTTATTTATTTGTTGTTGCTAAGATATTTGGACACATGTGTGTTACTATGGCTTATCTGGTTGATCATCCCAAGTCGAGAGGGCAAGAGTAAGAAGCATTCAAAGAAACAAACCAAGTAGACACTGAGAACAATCTAGTACAACATGAGAGGAACATGACAAACGTCTCTGGCCCAAGGACATATGACAACAAGATTTAGGAAGCCATGGAACAACAGGACCCAACAAACTGCAGGGCAGCCAAGGTTCACAGAGATCTGCAGCTGTGAACTGCCCATGGTGAAGGCTGGGGCGATACTGCACCGATGCCTTTCCATTGATCAAATCCACCTGGCGATGCCATCGATGGCCATGGTGCCATGGGGGCCATCCCCACAACCGGGCACGGCCCTGCTCGCACCTGACACCTCTCCACGCACTTCAACTGCTTCATGGCCCTGGCTGCGCTCGGTGTCATGAAAGCTGACAGGATGACCAAGCACCTGTGGGGTCCCGCAGCTCATGTGGCCATCATATCACCTACTGTAAGTGTTATGCATCATGCAAACATGAATCCGCCCTCCAAAAGAATCAGTTAGAGCAAAATATCATTGCCCTTGCCACTGCGTAGCTTGGCCACTTCGTTTTCCCCAGCCCTCCACACCTCTCCACTGCGAAACTGCAATTGGAGCAGGTCATCCCCGTCACCTGTAATAAGGCATGACGACTTTCCAAACCTCGGCTGATGACGAGTGCCGGGAAGACAACTGGGACCTGCACCTTGGTCCGATTTGCTCTCATGAGCACCCCCAGTTGAAAGATTGCAGCAGAATCCCTACGGATCCGACGTCATTGAGGAAAGCCACTTGAGTTAATTTTGGCCATACATTGCGATACAACGGGATGAACTTGACTGCCTTCGCACAAGAGTAACATCTCGAGTCAACTTGTATATGGCTTCTCGTCAGTCTGTTTGTTGCACGATAGATTCTCTGATAAACAGCGTGACCCGGGAGCTTGGACGCATGGAATGGCCACTGAATAGCCACCGGCCCAAGGAATTTTGACTGCCAAGGGGCCCTGCGAACATTTGTCCATTGCACCTCAGACCAGATCCGACAGGTCGCAGCCGCAATCAGCGTTTTTTTCCACCAAGGTTCGTACAAAGCAGGGCCATAATACTGTTAATATCTATCCACCACAATGTACCCTTTCCCATAGTGTTTCAACTGGCATCTCAGGGGGGCTCTCTGACGTCTTAAAGAAACCGTTCCCGCTAAGTTTCTTCAAGGACTATTCAAGGACTGTGCTTCATCACTTCAACAGCTAACCGTGGGTTTGCAAAGCCCTCAAGATCACATCCACATCCATTGCATTCGGGGGCCTGGTTTCATCCAGATGTTTTCCGAATGGTTCTATATCCTGGGCTGGCAGGCTGGCAGAAAGTGGCTCAACAGGATTGCTGTCTTTCGCTTTCATGAGCCGCATAGAATGCGACAGCAAGAATTTGACATGTCTCCAGCCATATTCAATCAAACTATCAAAATCAGGTGGGGCCATATACTTTTGGTTCATTCATGTCAGCAACTTCAATCGCATTTACTCAGTAACATGACCAAAGAGCCCACGACAATGCATCCCCTTCACTGTTGGACCAACGACCTATTCGCTTCGAGAATTCTCTCCCTTGTCCCTGCCAAGGTAGCGACAAGATTTGCTTAAGCCAAGGTGCAGATATATGAACTAGTTCATGATGGATGGCGAGAGCGTGAACGCTTGAGCAAGAGGGGTCAGAGAACAAGCTACCGTATATAGCGTGATCAAGTCTCACCTGTAGCTGAATGCCATGGTACGAGTAGCTCTGAATCCCAACGCGGCAGGTTGAAACATTTCCTTCGCATGTGTAAAAATTAGTAGTATTTGAAAAGCTTGACACCTGACGGAGATCCCGTGACTGGGAGCCGTCTGAGGGATTGCGCGGACCTTCAAACTAGGTCCTCCTGGTCCTCCTAATCACTATTACTATCTGTTTTTTTTGCCAGGGCCTCCAGAGGTTTTGCCCTAGATTACTATCTGTTGGATAGTAATAAAATACCGCTTCTTTCCTGATACTTGGCTATGCAGTGCACTTGAATCACTTCACACCGCATCTGACCACGGACTGATCCGGCTACGATCCCCGACGCATGGCAAGTTCTTGGCCTGGCTGTGATATTGACTTAAGATGACTTAACGCCCATTGTCCGCTTGGAGGGGTGTAATCGGGCTAAGTTTTGTTATAATTTCTGTAACTTCACACTTGTGGATGTCCATGGCTCGAGGGAATTTGTGTTGATAGTTGGGTGACAAAGTTCACCCCATGGGCCCATGGGCTATGCCAATCTCACATGCACCTGCGAGGCTGGCGCCTGCAACTCCAAGAGTTTCTGGATGGCAGCGTTGCCGAGCCGAACTGGATAGCTGTCTGCTGAGATGGGGTCGCTCTCCACGGCCTGCAGCGGATGAATGGAGTATGGTCATCCATCCCATAGTGGGAATCCTATCATAAGGGCTATATGGCTATATATGCTACATATATATATATATATTATATAGTTATATTCATGTTATATTCTATTTATTAAGCCGTACTTGGGGTATGGCCATCCCACAACATGCTTTCAAAAATAATCCGAAACCAAACTGCAAGTCGAAAATTCTGCCGCTTTGGCTTGCCCAACAGCACATCAAGCCCTTTTGGTCTGACTGGTGCTTTGCGCGAGTTCCACCCATGTCGGAAGCTGTCCGTCGCAACATGGAGGCACTGACGAAACTGGTTGCCAGCAATCGACTGGAGCTTACGAAAAAGTGAATCTTCAAAAACTGAATGGTCTCCACAAATGGAATTGAGATTAAAAGCAGTCCGCAACTCCCCAACGATGAGCAATCCATAAGCTCCTGCTCGTCATGTCCTCAACAGAAAGAACCCGCGACATCCGGAGCAAACCTGCCGCCGCAGCCATAGGCTGTTTGTGGATTTTGTGGCCTGGACCCGCTGGATCCTTTTGCAGATTATAATGTGAGCACGTCCCCAGGGTACTCTCAGGTGATGCCCAGCATTCCGCACAGCAACCTGGACCCGAGAACTCCTGAGGCGCACAACTTCCGTTACCCCAAGGCTTCTAGAAACGATGCCTCATTGTTTACCTCATGCGAAAGACTCAGGTTATTGTTGGATATATTGTTGGTAGTTTCGTTGTTTTGGATGTAAACTATTGTCAACCCGCGTTTTTTGTGCCCAAAGCGAATGAGCCGCGCTGCTCAATGACACGATGCCAACATTCCAAATTTGATGGTCATGTAGTCATGTGAGTCATGTAAATCAAAATGTCTGCTTTTCTTGACAGCCACTGGGATTGCCAAACTATGAGGCCATTGCGTTCAGAGTCGCTTTGAACATAGTCTGCCCATTTTATATGGCCCGTTGTTGTAAGGGCCTCACTTCTTACATAAAATTTGGTCTCGCGCGAAGGTGCTTTGAGCCGCGCTCATTGGAACTCCAATCAAGGCACTTTGGCCAGTTGATTGTGCACGCATCTCCCCGCCTGAGATTCAGTCGCAGGTAGAGCACCAGGTGCCAAGAGTGTGACGGTGGCGATGGCACAATATTTTAACACTAAGGGGTACAGAAACTCCACTGCTGCCGTGGTCATTCGATTACGTATCATTATTCCATGCGAACAATGCCGCACCTGAAGTCGCTGCCTCCCATTTTCTCAAAGGTCATGATCCCATCTAAGTGCCCCAACAAGTGCCATGGCCCACGTTGCAGCTGTGTCGGTCCCAGCTCAAGAGTCACCAATCATCAGAATAAAACGTCGTCTACACTTTCTAGGATTTTCTGGGCTCACTTAAGCTGGGCAATGGAAAGGGACCTCCGGGCCATGTGCCCAAAGACGGGACGCCATATCCCTCACCTTGGCCAAAACTTTGACCCGCAGAGTGTTTAAGTTTTCAGGGGGGTATATGTAAGTCTAGGCCTGTGCCAATCCGGGAATGTAGTCCCGTCAAATCCTGAATGATTCGGAGAAAGAGGTGGCGTGGCTCAAGGTCTCCGGCAAATAACCTCTGCTTCGCCATGACCTTTGAAATCGGCCATGGCAGCTATGAAGACTTGTGAGCCGTAGCCACACGGAACACCTTGGCAGCACCATCTGCCTTTTCAATCGAAGAAATCCACCAACCTGGTCTGACCGTCCGAAGTAACCTCAGTTTCGCCACAACCCCCATGGTAGCCCTGCTTCAACGGAGTCGTGCCATCAATCAGTTGGATGCCGCGCCTGGAAGCGGACTTTGCTGGCCGTGCCCATGAAGTCCCCACTGTGATGCAAGGGTGTGGGCCGGTCCACCTGGCACGGCTGGGCATGGCATGCGAAGCATTACACCACACTACACCGCATTGCATTACATCACATATGAGACAGTGACATATGTATACTTCTTCTTTATACGTGATTTGACATATGCCTGTATACATTCATTCACCCTTTGAAAATGGTGCGAACTGATGAACGAGAAACTGTTTCACCATCCCTGGCATGGTTTCAATCCCAAGCGAGGTCAATGAGGATAATGAGGTCAAGTCTTCTATTCTTGGCCGTGGGGTCCCGCAACAGTCTTTGTTACACTGCTCGATTGAGAGTTGTGATGGAAAACCTCTCAGTCCTTGGTTGGTATTGTTTTCCTGACAACGAACTGCAAATGATACCGTGGTCCTTTGGAGCCTATCACACAGGCATGATTCCGCCACCTCAACCATGACATCTTTCACCAAGAAGTCATGGATATGTTTGTGATTTCCTCAGTTGAAGCCAAGCCCACAGAAAAGCGAAAGCATCTCTGTCATTTGACCCTCATGTAGTACATGTAGGATGAAATGAAGCGCTCCACAACCTTGCTCAAGCCTTTACCGTCAATATCTATGGTACCAAGGCAGCCCTATGAATCCACGACATGACAACACTTGCACCGAGGATCGGTAGGTCCCTTGCCACAGTGGCCGGATATTGAAGGTGGCCACTGCTGGATGAATATGAGACAAGCGAATGTGTGCAAAGCCAGGGCCTGAGCTGCTGCATTGTACTGCAGAAAGCTACAGCCTGACGGCTCTTTCGGTTTTTAATGTCAATCAGTGCTGGGTCTGCAGCTCATTTCCAAAAATATCTTTAGCATTTGGTCCGTTGTAGTCCACGGCATTCCACTGGCTTCCCACGGTGAGAGCTGACAAGAAGCGCATGCCAGCGAAGGGGAACAGCCGGAATCCACCACCATAGAAAGGGACGGTGCCTGAAGGGACGGATTGCCAAGTCGGAAAAGGCATGGACTCAACCGTTGATGATTCATGTGCCCTAACCTTGGATGCCTCTTCCAAGATTCCCTCCCAGCCAATTTTTAAAGATAACATGCAGAAGGACGGAGGGAAAAGCATCTGGATCCATCCGCAACCGCAGGTCTCCTGCGCTGACAATTCCTGTCTTGCCCTCATAGATCACCTGGTCCTGGGCACCAGCCATTTCTCCATTGCCGCGTAGCAGGGGCACCACTGGTCACCACTCACAAATTCACATCAATATATATATATATATATTATATTATAATATAATATAATATAATATAATATGATACAATATAATATAATATAATATACTATAATATAATATACTATACTATACTATAATATAATATAATATAACATAATATAATATAATATAATAAAATAAAATATAATATAATATAATATAATATAATAAAATATAATATAATATAATATAATATAACATAATATAATATAATATAATATAACATAATATAATATAATATAATAAAATAAAATATAATATAATATAATATAATATAACATAATATAATATAATATAATATATATATTTATATATATATATCTATCTCTCTCTCAATATGTTCTTCCAACAGCTTTGTATATTTGACCGTCTTTCCAGAATTCAAGACTTGACCTGCCGAAAAGAGCTACGTACCACCGTACCACCATTCACTCTTTCAAGCCCACTTCACCGCATGCCAGCCCAAATCCCCGCTCCTTGTGGTACTGTATCGCCCAATCCCCCCGTCGGGAGTCCATTGCAAAGGCTTCATCGGCCAAATTTGTCACCTTCACATGGAAGACCTGGTGGCTGTGCCAGGAAGGATTGCCTCCACCACTCGCAATGTAATGATGCTCTAGCAACCAGCCACTAATCATGGTTCCAAACAAAGTCAGCCCTGTAGAATAGTGGTGGATCTCCTATTTTCATCCTTTCAATAATCTTTCAATATGTTGGACAGAAGGAAATTCAACGGCATTGCTTTTCCAAGGGAAACCAACCTTTGGCCCAGCCACGTGCTCTCCCCGCATGGTCGCGGGCAAAGTGCGAAGCGCAAGGGCGACTAGGTAGCCCAGTGGGTTGTGAAACATCTTCGTCAAGAAGCGGTTCTCCTGTTAACATGCCGGCGGAGCACAAGGGAATCCTTCTGAAATAATGGGATGATGGTCCTTCATAAACATAAACAAGTTTTATATATAAGTTCAGTATCATTGAGGGATATTGAGGGCGGTGTCCAGTGCCTTTATCGCAGTGACCAAGGCATCACATCCCTTGTCAAAGGGGGCTCTCGGTGCCGTTGGTCCTTAGTCTTGTCTCGAAGCCACATGTAGTCCTGCGCCGGTGTGTGGGATGCGGATTTGTAGTGTGGGGGCAGCTGGTGGAACACTGGAGGGTTATCCTCCCCATGCATGGCAACTGGTTTTATCAAGCAAATGCCTTTGTCTGCTTCTAAGTTTGCACTCCATGAGTTGAGTTTGCCGACAACTATTCCTAGTTCGGTTGAACCCACTCACAGGGCAAAAATCCGATTGATCATCAAACCTAGCTGCTTCCACAGCCGTCGCCCACATTTTTCGCCTCACCTGCAGCATGCGAGCATCGTAGCCAAGCCCTGCAAAAAAGCAGTGCGTGTTCTCCGCAGTGTCCGCAGGAAGCCCCTGGCCAGCGCGGCCCATGGCTCCAAGCAATGGAAGGAAGTTGGAACAGGTGGGAACAATGGATGATCAAATGATTCAAATGGGAACTATGGGAACTATATGCACAAGAAACACATTCCAGCAAATTGGAGATGTCTGGACATTATAACAAGTAGCAATGGACATTGCAACCTGGAAACGGCAAACTGCTAGTTTCACACTCTCCGCTTACATCTCAAACACCCCCCCAATGATGTAAAAAAACCTGGGCATCATATCGCAACAGAATCGGTATTTGGCCATAGCTCGCAATTCGCATGATGGATATGATGGCATGATGCGGTCCATTATGTCATTGGTTTGCATATTCGAAGAACAGTCCCCGGAAATGATTTCCTGAAAGGAATAAAATGGAAACGAACTGCCGGTCCCTCCCTGCCTCGGCGGACAAGTTGATTGTGCTGGTAGGTATCTCTGGAACTTTTTCCTGCCAAATTCAAATCGGTGAATGAAAAGGTGCATGGAACTACGCAAACTGAGAAAGAGAGTGTAGGACACCCAACCAACCTGTGTAGGAGAAGGGGACAGCATACTGGGCCCCGGGCAAATGGAAGATCATCTCAAGATCTTGGTTTTAGCTAACACCTGTCAGTGCCTATACCCAAGAACCTGCACACCTCCCAAGTGGTTGCCAGCATCAGTTGTAGCTAGCATGATCTACTGGGGCATCGCCCTGAACCAAATGCCTAGAGTTACAAATGTAACCCAAACCAATGAGGACCGTGAACCGTGATGCAACATCTTCCCACATTCGAAAAGTTGCGGCACAATCAGCGAACAAACGGACTTGACTCATTCAACATGGACTCCTTCTCGTCCGAAAGGTGATCCACCAAGCTTTGGAGATCTTTGGCAAAGTTCTTCTGAGCACCTGCAACCGCAGCCTTTCTTGAAGCAAAGTCTTCAATTAAAACATTGCTTAGGCCCGCAACTGGCTACTGCCAGAATCAATATATACGTGACTTGGCTATCGGAGGTTTGCGCGTTCTCTCTCCATCTGTCCGCCTACGTATCTATTTATACATATATATGTTCACAAATCACAAACATGGATATAAATATAAATGTATATATAGTCGGGAACTGAAACTTAGAATGAGGTTTCAATTTCCAAAATTTTCAGTGGAACACTTAGAATGAGGTCTGTTAGAATGAGTACCGGCAACATTTTTATACGTAATATATAGATCTATAAAGGAAAAAGGAAAGGAAAAAGGAAAGGAAAAAGGAAGGAAAAGGGAAAGGAAAAAGGAAAGGAAAAGGGAAAGGAAAAAGGAAAGGACAAAGGAAAGGACAAAGGAAAGGAAAAAGGAAAGGAAAAAGGAAAGGAGAAAGGAAAGGAAAAAGGAAAGAGGAAAGGATTGGTGTGGCATTCTAAGTGTTACAAATGCAGCCGGGAGGGACAAAAATCGTCAAGGAAAGCATAATTCATGTGGAAATCAGCAAAAATCATAAAACACATGCCC
>Ga0126342_10000347_pt1 | contig 46970 bp, 43 predicted proteins | sample Cyp1metagenome_FD_92528 | JGI IMG/M metagenome (GOLD analysis project Ga0126342, IMG submission 92528) | Coral microbial communities from Lord Howe Island, Old Settlement Bay, Australia - Cyphastrea 1 metagenome | ecosystem: Host-associated > Invertebrates > Cnidaria > Coral ...
TATATATATATATATATATATATATATATATATATATACATATATATATATATATATATATATATATATATATACATATATATATATATATATGGTATGTCATCAGAATTCAAAAGGAGTTTTGATGCAACCAGTTGAATCTGATGTCAACCCTGGAATAGATCCTTTGGCTGTTTACTTGGGCCTGGTACCAGGTTTTGGGTTGATATCATTTCACTACTGGAACGGTAGAAAGCAGGTTGGATTTCACCAAGGGCTGCCGCCTTCACCGCACCCTTCGACTCCAAGTTTCTGGGATATGTATATACTACGTATGTCTAAAAAACCGGCACATCACATACACACATATCTTCATCTACCACCTCTCTCTCTTCCTGTATGCACATCTAGAGATATCGCTAAGAGATGCCGCTAAGAATATGTACCCCAGGGTCAAACTAACGATGTGGAAAACCAGTGGTTTCAATCGGGACATCAATGGTGGGCTTTTCACATCTATGTTACCCGGCCTGGTAAACGTTTGACGAACTGGAAAATCACCATGCGTTTTTAATGGGAAAATCCACTATTTCGACTGGGCCATTTTCAATAGCTATTTTGACATAACCAGAGGGTATATCATTAATTTTCACAAAAAACGCCATTAAATCCCATTGAATCCCATTAAATCCCATTAAATCCCATTAAACCATAGGTATCTATCTGTCAGATCTGTCCGTTTGAAAAATCGCCGAGGCCTGCTACAGCGCCTCTCCGAGAACACCAACGCCCAGAGCGCCCAAAGTGGCGCCAGGCGCGTCCTGGCACGCCGCGCCAGCGGGGATTTTTCAGGATCGAAGATGGGGATGCGATCGGCTTTTTCGGCCCGATCGGCATCAAAAGTGGTGCTTAAATCAATGAAGAATTAGATGATCTACCCTCTGGTAAACTAACATAACTATGGAAAGATCCACCATGCTATCAATGGGTAAATCCACGAACCAAATCACCATTTTCAATAGCAAACTGTTAACGTTTACCAGACGGTAAGCATATAGAAAACCAACATCCTGGATTTTGGGGTTGTCTGAAAAAGGGGTGTCATATTCCACCAGAATATGACCAACCATTGGGGGTAGTAGGGGGCCCAGCCATTTTTTTGTTGGACAAAACCCATGTAAATTACATGGAATTCATATTACCAAGATGCATGTAGTTTGAACACTGTAATGATCTTATATGTTATAGCTGCTACTGCAAAAAGCATGGAATTTCATCGGTTTCAATAATGAGAGTTATCCATATATTAATTCCATGAATTCCCTATGAATTCCATGAATTTCCCTATCTATCAAATGACTTCAGGATGATTTACTCCCAAAAAGCTCCAACCACTACTTCGCATGACTCATGACATGGCCGCATCGCGGGAATCGAACGTGGTTAACGAAGCATACATGAAAAACTCAGGTGGATCATATGCTATGAGTGGGGGAACTATGTGATCATGACCTAGGCAATAAAGGGGTTTCATAGCTCACCAGAACTATAGTTTCGACATGTTTCGACTGCTTCACGGGCCACGTAGATTTTGTGGACAGCCAGCGAAATTGGAGATTTTTAGTCGAGCGATTTTTCTGGCGTTTTCTAAGGAGTTAAGAGTTCAAAGTAGGAGCGATTTCAAATCACCAGCCATTTTTGTCAAGGTTGTGGTAAGGTCATGCCATTTGGTAATCAAGTCAGTCTCCCTGCCATGCCCGTGGGTTGTTCCCTAGTTCTCCTCATTGCACATGTGGGTTTCGCGATCAGTCACGATCAGTCGCCAGGAGGGGCTAAAATCCAAATCATGACTTGCCAGGACTTGCCACTACCCTTTGGTAATTTAACATAGCTATTGAAAATCACCATTTTTAATAGGTAAACCACTCCCTCAATTTTTTCAGGGTCGCCCGTTGCGGGCGGAACCGGAACCAGGTTGGCGGGGCTTTCTGCGTTGCTGCTGCCCAGCGTGAAAGCTCCGGCTGAGAAGGCCGGCCGTGGAGATCACCAGAAAAGGCTTTCAAGAAGAAAGTAACTTTCATAGTTTATACATGTTTCTAATATATACAATATATATATATATACATGTATGTGTGTATATATGTATATGAATGTATATATATATATATATACACATGTATGTGTGTATATATGTATATGAATGTATAGATATATATATATATATACACATGTATGTGTGTATATATGTATATGTATGTATATATATATATGTATATATAAGATAATAGAATCCTTTGCCACAAATGGCGAACATTGTATACTACTTAGCTGCAGAAGACTTATTTTTTATTGCAGGGTTTTGAAGATAAGCCATGACAACCAAGAAGATATGGATTAACATGGGGATATGATGGGAGATACAACCTGCAACCAACCAACATGAGGATTGCACCAGGAAAAATGCTGTGTAAAATGCTCAGACTGATGGCACTGATGTCAGGTTTGTTTTCGCCATGAGGGCTTGGGATTTCTGAGCATGACCGAAACTTGGATTTCTTGTCGGCCTTCTCCCTATGTCCATCCCATGAGATTCATACGAGGCTTTCAACAGCCCTTCTTGGAGCTTATATACTCCTTCTGGTTGGCTGAAGAATCATAATCATTCACCAGCCCCCCCCACATTGTTAGTTATATTCCTTCTATATCATCCAACTTAGACTGATGTATGTTATACGCCTAGTATATCCCCTATCCCCATAATCATTCACCAGACCCCATTCTACCTCCATCCGGGTCTGTCTGAAAATAAATCATACACATAAAAATGATCTAAAATGACCATTTGATCGCGAAACCGAGGATTTGCCAATAGATTTAGGGATACCAAGTGATGATATCCTCAAAAAATCCATAAGACCAGCATTTCGCTTGGTAGCATTCGTGATCTCTTGATGGTATGACCCTATAGGCCCTATATCCATTCTATCCCCATAATCATTCACAGCATCCCAGATATCATCCATATATATATATATATATCGGATATCATCTTAGACTGATGTGTGTTTCATGTTTTTTTAGTGATTAGTAAGGGGTGACAAGGCCCCAAATGGCCGCAGGTTTCAGGTTAGAATTTTTTGATCACAAATCTATCCGTATGGCTTGGGTGGTTTATGGCACCAACATGATACCCTCCGGTAATGACTAACATAGCTATTGAAGATGACCCATTGATAGTTGAACCGAAAAAAATGATGGTGAAAATCTCCCAAACGGGGCCCAATGACCAGGTTTTTTCCCTTCTAAATCATCCATCTATATTGGGGTAGCCTTATTTTAGGACACCTCCATATTCATAGATTTAATACATTTATCTTTTTCATATAATCTGGGTAAATTGTAACGACCTCACTGTTCTCCCTCACTGGAATCATGGTTAATAAGGGAAATGATCCTCAAATGGCCGCAAGATTCAGGTTAGTGAAATATTACAATTTACCTAGATCCATTCACCAGCTATGTTACTATTTCCCAAGTGTATTTTTGTTGGGTAAATTACGTATCCCATATATATATATATATTACTATACTTTACCCAGATAGATGTTGTATGGCAGGAGCTGCCAAAGACCCTGAGCGCCGCGCGGCGCCTCAGCGCCTTTCTCCGGCGCTTCGTCGCGCCGCGCTTTCCGGCCCCGGCCACGGCGTCCGCGGTGACGCAGTTTGGGACCGTGGTGGCGCCTGGGTGTCGGAAAAACGGTGCCCAGGGGGTGTGTTTTAAGGGCAAAATGCCAGGAAAAAACATGCAAGAACCAGGGGAATTGAGGATTTAACATTGTTTTATGATGTTTTATGAGGGTTGGAAAAAACTGGTTCAAACTTGTTGTCGAAAAATATCAGCAACAGATATGTGTATTGGCAGACAAAATATGATGGGTAAAGCCACACACCATCGCACCATTATCTATGTACATACATACTTGAAAAAGGAGGTCGTTTGTTTTGTTGGTACCGTTTTTTTGCGTAATCAGACATTACCAGACCTAGTTTTACTGGTTTACTTAAAAGATGATTCAAGGTTTGGATTCACCAATAATTATTGCATCTGCATATGTGGTTTATGGATCATCCTGATTCCATTGTGAGAACCAGCCCCGGTTGTACAACAATAGTTGTGCCGTGATTAAAACATCTTGTAAGGTTTTGTATAAACTATCACCACTTCCAAGGTTGGAATGTATTGTCATTATTTATAATACTGTAGACTATCATTATTTATCAGGTATAGAATTTTCCATTTGCACTGGCCCCATGAAAATGCTATTTATTTGTCAACTACATCCCCCTAGAATCCCACCCTTGTTCATCTTAAACACCACCCACATAGTTTCGTACTGGATTGGATCTCCACTATCTGAGACCATAAAAACGGGGTGTTTAATATGAACGGAGGATTCAATCATGTTCACAACAAATTACTGTAACAATGCTGTTCATGATTCTTAAAACATACTGTTCAAAAATTTGCAATTTGCAATTGTGAGCACATATGGCAGTGTGTCAAAACCTTGTACCCCTGGTGAACATCAAAATAGCTGGTAAATGGATGTTCATTCCCCTAAAAATGGTATTAATAGGTATTGACCCATACCCATATTTTTTTTATTAAAACACCCATATCATATGGCTTTGTCTGAAAATAGGCTACCCCGGGTACCCCTAAATCCCATCATTGATCATCATTTTCCGTAGTTGAAACGTGGCCATTTGAGGGGTGTACCACAATTCTCAGACCAAAAAACACAAAAAAACCTAGGATAAACTAACCATAACTAACCTAGATGTGGAAAACCTAATGTAGATGTGGAAAATCAAGCATTTGACGATTTTCCCATGGGGTTTTCCCCGTGGCTTCTCCACATCTAACAGAAAAACACCCCAGTTGCAGCGGCTCGTCCTTTTTTCGTCCAAGGTGCTGCAGCCTGCGATCGAGGCGAAGGCCCGGGGAAACGTATGGGATCCATGGAGTTGCCAACATGTCTTCAACCATACGTTCCATTGAGTACCCTCTGGTGAACTAACATAGCAATGGAAAATGGCTATTTATAGTGGATTTTCCCATTAAGAATGGTGATTTTCCATTGCTATGTTAGTTCACCAGAGGGTATTTGATTGATGAACCTTGAATGACTTTTCACCTTCGACATACTGGTTGGTGGTTTGCTGGAACCATGGAATGGATTATGACTTTCCCATTAAAAATGGGAATTTCGTTATCCCAAGTGAAGAACTCCATCATTTTTCACAGGGGCAGGTTGAAACCAACAACCAGGTCATATTCTATTTACTTCAGGATGATTCTCGATGTAATATAGATGAGTAGCTAGATAGATAGATAGATAAAGAGATAGATGGATGGATAGATAGATGGATGGATGGATGGATATATATATAGATAGATAGATGGATGGATGGATCGATAGATAGATAGATGGATAAATAGACTGATAGATGGATGGATAGATAGATAGATAGACAGACAGATAGATAGATAGATAGGTAGATAGGTAGGTAGGTAGGTAGGTAGGTAGGTAGTTTTAGCAGGAAAAACAACGTCTTGTCGTTTTTGGGGTTGGCACACTTTGACGAATGAAGGACATACCATTTCTCCAAAAGTCAAAAGAAGAAGAGTTTCATCAGTAATTTAACATATAGCTATAGAAAATCACCATGCTATTTAAGTTCGGTAAACCATCTATTTCTATGGGCCATCGAAAAACCAGTTCGCAAACTGTAAACGTTTACCAGGCCGGGTAGTTATCTCCTGGAGGTTTCCCGAGTGGTCTTCATTGTGGATGATAGCGTCACTGCCATGTACCCGGGAGAAGATGATGCAGGCTGCCGTACGGAAAATGGCTAGGATCATGGCGATATTCCGACCAGAAATTGACCAGAAATGGATGATGTTTTTTTCCCCAAAGAACATCAATGATGGGGCTATGATTTGGTGGATGAGAATGGGTTTTAATTTTAATGGGATTGAGAGCAATGAAGAAAGCCACAACGAAAGCACCAGGGTTGGAGGGTGTTCAGCATGGCGCACAGGGCTTCGGCGACATCCGGACGCAGAGTTGTTCCCTGGACCAATGGACCAAGAAACAGGTGTGGAAAATGATGGCAAACACAAAAAAAACACCATCAACCATGCCCAACCCATGAGCACTAACCAGCACTTGGGCACTTGGATGATGTTTTTTTCTAGGCCAACATAGGGTCTGAATCATCGGAATATCATCGGAATCAGCTGGCGACAATGGCCAACCAGATCCGGTTAATGGTTACTGGTACTGGGACAGATCCTCACTGGCCAAACACATCCCCTGGTTTTTGTTGGTTCCTGGTGATACTCAAGTTTGACCATGTCCTGCATGTTCTCTGTTCAATCTAGCAGGATGAAGGCTTCAAGTGGGACCTCAATCGGGAATGGCTCAAGACTTGCGGAACTTCTTTTTTGAGGATGAACATCCACAACTACCCTCTGGTAAATTAACATAGCTATGGAAAATCACCATTTTTAATGGGAAAATCCACTATTAATGGCCATTTTCAATAGCTACGTTTGATTACCAGAGGGTAGCAGCTCCAACATGACGTGAAAGCCACACCTTCCAAGGTGAATCGATCCAGACGCCCACCTGTGAGACTCATGTGATGAGCAAGTCGCGTACAGACACAATCCCCTTCTTTTGCTTCACTATCCACTCTATGTACGTATATGATATATTTCTTACTTGATATTCGTACAGATACAATGTAGATTTGGGAGGTTCGCCTACCATGATCTTCTGTAGGCAAATTGTCAAGTATATATTCTAAAAACAGTGGCAACTGCCACGGCCAAAAGGTTAAAGTGCCACACAGAAAGGGCTGAACTGCCACATAGAAAGGGCTGAACTGCCACACAGAAAGGGTTGAACTGCCACACAGAAAGGGCCAAACTGCCACAGCCAAAAGATTGAAATACCAGTCAGAAAGGGCAGAACTGCCACGGCCAAAAGGTTGAAGTGCTAAACAAAAAGGGCTGAAATAATTAATCTATAGTATAGATACATATAATATGTATTATATATAGATACTGTGAAATGATTACTATATTATGGTGGAATTTGGTTTCTTCAAACTGGCTTCAGACTGAATGTATATAACATTGTGTAACAGTCATAGTATACAATGTAAGTGTACATACAGTGCACACAGCAATAGCTTGAAAGTTTGATCACTGACGATTCTTCCATGCGCATGCCGCAAGCTGTCTTTTTTCTCTCTTCCCCCTTGTCTCTAGTTCAGGTAGGTCCCAGGTAGGTCTTGAACTGCCCCGCCACTGTCTCATCCATCTTCATGTTGAGCAACTTCTTGGAAAGACACCCGGAAGCCACCCAGCTTCTGACAATTTCTGCACAGAGGGGGGGTCAGTATCATGCTAGACGGTCCAGCCAAATGTAGATTGATGGATAGATGGATGAACGGATGGTAGGTTGTCCGTAGATGGACAGATAGATAGACCGATAGATGAATTTGTTGATCTATCTATATAACTGTAGTTATAATGATATATATATATGTATATATATAGACAATCCACATATTTCCTGCACTTTCTGGTGCCATCTCCCCATTTGTTGTCCTTCCGATCGCCGTGCCAAGGTGCGGATACTTGCTGGCCAAGGAGGGGGTCCTCGCGGCTCGGCCCATGAAATGGGACATGGATGGACATGTGTTTTACACCTGAAATATGACATAATTTGGTCTTAATCAAGGCCTACTATAGGGGGGGGCTAGGGGGGGAGGGGTTAGCCTTCTGTGAAAATTTCTGATGTTTTTTTCATGTCCTGAAATATGACATTTTGACATATTTCTATCTATTTTTAATGGTCTAGCAATGAAATCCTGTTAAATATGTCCTTCAATCATCTGAAAAAAACCACATCACAGAATCCTGTGGGATGACTATGGCCTCAGCCTCCGGCATTCCGCCGACCCTCTGGCCTTTGGCTTTTTGGACCAAAGCAGGGGTTGTGTAAAGCTGGTTGGTGTAAAAGGTGGTTTGCGTCAAAGGTGCTTTGTCTAAAAATTGGTTTGTGTAAAAGCTGATTTGTGTAAAAGCTGGTTTGTAAAAGTTGGTTGGTGCAAAACGTGCTTTGTGTAAAAGCCGGTCGGTCGAAAAGTTGCTTTGCGTAGAAGCTGGTGCGTGCAAAAGCTCGTTTGTGTAAGAGCTGGTTGGTGTAAAAGGTGGTTTGTGGAAAAGCGAGTTTGTGCAAAAGCTCGCTTGTGTAAAAGTGGGCTTCTGGAAAAAGTGCTTGGTGTAAAAGAGTGTTTGTGTAAAAGCTGGTTGGTGCAAAACTCCGAAATCCGATGGTAGAAAGCACAATGTTTCCCTCCCCATTCCTGCACAAATCCACACATGAGGATTCATTTTCAAACTCCTTTATACATAATATAAAATGTGATTGGATTCTTGAAGCCCCACTGATTGATGACAGATTGATGGCGCATAATATAATATGGCAAATATTGAATGAATGATGAAGGCACCTGATCGGAACTTACAGGAAACTATGGGACATAATATGTTTTTTTTTTGGATAAGTATGGAAGTGGGAAATCACGCTTGGGAAATGATGGGACATTTGTGGGATGCGTATTGAACACTTATTTGACAATTACGGGATATGAGTGGAAACGCTGGGTGATTATTTGGACGCTTATGGGACATAACATGGGAAATTATGTGAAAATTATTCGATGGGAAATCATAGGATATGGGAAATCATTGGGTAATTGCGGGAAATCATGTGACAACTATTCTGGCAAATAGACCTGGGCATTCCCATTCACTGAAGAGAAACAGTCCCTGTATGTAAACAACATTTCCTATGATTTCCCAGAAATTATTCAAACCATGTTCAGAATTGCCCCGTCATTTCGAATAATTGCCGCAAAAACAACAAGATTATTGGAATTCTTCGCGCTCATCTCGTATGGTTTCCATTAAATTTCCCATACCCTCCGGTAATTTAACATAGTTATGGAACATTTAAGGAACATTTTAATTTTATACATGATACACCCAATAAACATGGTGATTTGCCATAGTTACGTAAAATTACCGGAGGGTAAGTAATCGTCCCACGATTTCCAACTCCAAAGTCGTTCCCGTTTTTCTAAGGTCCTACGGCTTTGGTTTGATGAGGTGGGAGCGATATGTGCGGAGGATGCAGGCACGCGACAAAGGGCGAGCTGGACACCATGCTTTATGGTTCATGGTTGTTAGCGTCTATATATATATTATCAATCAATCAATCCATCAATCAATCAATCCATCAATCAATCAATCCATCAATCAATCAATCAATCCATCAATCAATCAATCAATCAATCCATCAATCAATCAATCAACCAATCTATCTATCAATCAATCAATCAATCAACCAACTATAAAATATAATAAGTTATAGCTGGATATAGCTGGATATCGAAAAAATGATGGCTTTAGATTTTTTCCCATCCGTTCATACGGGCCCCACCCTCCATTCTATGGAAGTATCACCTCTAGGGAACCCCCTTTGGATTTAGCACTCAAAAACAATGGCTTCAAATGGGGCATCCAATCCAATGAACATCATAGTAAAATCAATGGCCATGTAAGGCCTAAATTTCAGGGAATATCCCCACAAAATATGGCCAGAAATATGGTACGGTACCTCGAATTTAGGATCCTGGAATTCCCATTGATAAAAGGAACCAAACATGTGGTTTTGATTTCCAATACAGTGATGGAGCTGCTTGGAAAATCTGAACACTTAGAGTTTTGTTCCTCTAATACAAATCCATGGACACGTGGTCTTTGAATGCTTTGGGGTCAGAAGATGTTTGGTTCCAGAATTGTAAAAAAGGGGTTTTTGAAATGTTTTGAAGGTTTGTTTTGTTTTCCATTTTGCTGTACCCTGTAGCAATTTAACATAGCTATGAAAACTCACCAATTTTAATGAGTAATCCATCTATAATGGACAACTTTCAATACCGGAATGGTTGGTGGGAAATCCAGCAGTTGTGAAATTTCTCACGAGCCCCACCCAAAGTTGGACGTGGGATCCCTACAGATTCTTCGGAGGATTTACGGCGTTTGGCCAACCGGAACCGTGGCCACTTTCGACCCAAACGTCGCTCGACGTTTGGTATTGATGAATCGATGAAAACCCGGTGGAAATTCTTCGACTTTCCTGAAGATTCGGTGCACATCTCTTTTTCATGTGTCTTTTCCCCAAGAGCAGACTGGATTCCTTGGCTGAAGCGTGGCTTTTTGTGGATGCATCTCCCCAATTTCGCCATCTGGCTATGAGTTCACTTTGCTATAAGAGGTTTTGATCATTTTGATCCATCCCCATGTTTTTTTTCAAGTTGGTTACCACATGTTACAACTGTGATTAGGAAGAAATCCGAAAAATCACCTTGGATGGTTCAAACCCTATAAATAACATTAAATAATGGGATAAATCGGATAAACCACCTATGAACTGGTGCAGGATTTCTTCCATCCACCGTAGTTAACTAGTTTTAACCCCGAATTCGCATCCCCGTTTTGTCATGAGTACCCTGGTACCCTGGCTTTGACCCAAAATAGTTGCTAGTGATGGATGTTTCTCAAAAATCGTGAAACCTATTTAACCCTAAAGAATATTATAAGTATAACCCCTAAATATATTCATTTAGCCCCGTTTATTATTTCAACCTATTTATAATAATATAATGATATTTAACTGTTTATCCTCAAAACTACAAGCAAATAATATAATGGGTGAGGCCTATTTAACTTTGGTTATAGTCACCGTGATCACCGTAAACCCAACGGTTCACATCTAAAGGTTCAAAGATTTTGGGTGGTGGGTTTTGATCAAAATCCCACTTGAGCAGTGTTCAAAAAACGTTGATGTAGGGGGTTATACCAGATATGTCCCATATTTTTTGGATTTTCATCCATCCATGACCTGAGAATCGACCAGTAAAATCTGCTTGGTGCTTTGATCATTTGTTATTTTCAACCCTTGGGGATGATAATCCTTGCTGACTAGTATTCTTCAGATAGGTTGAAACCACCGTGGCAGCCTGGCATGACAGCAAATGTTGAAGGCCCCAGCAATGTTAATCCCTAATATCTCCCACTTGTAGCAAATGACATTGTTAAGTACATTATCCTTATATGGGCTTGGGTCAAAACCTATGGAATTACCATATTTTGGGGGAATTACCATCCATCTGGGCAAATTATAACGACCGAACCCTGTTCTCCCTCACTGGAATCATCGTTAATAAGGGAAATCATCCCCAGCCATGGCCGCAAGATTCAGGTTAGTGAATTATTATAATTTACCCATATATATATAAATAAGACTATATAAGATGTAGGTACATGTAGGAAATATTATGGAAGATCATCATGAACATCATCCATAACTACTGGATTATTATAATTTACCCAGATCCATTCACCAGCTATATTACTATATCCCAAGTGTATTTTTAAGTTGGGATCCCCAGCCAGGTCCGCAGGGCAATGCTCAGCATCCAGCAATTACTGCCACTTGGGGTCAACGGCGGAGCGCGAAAAAAAACGGTGAGTTGACTGAAGTCTGAGGGTTAACCCATCTCTAAGCCTTGGATTTTGAGAAGTTTGGTTGAATTTGGTACCTGGTTGGTAGTCAGTCCTGGAAAAGATGCACAGAAAAGCCTGATTTTACCCCTAGTTTGGATAAGAAATTGTCCTTATCTGTATCTTTTCCGATAAATGATGGTCAGTTTTCCGCGGTTGACGTTCCGTAAAAAGAGCGAAAGGTGTACAGGAGCCACCACTAGATGGTTTAAGGTAAAATACAACAAACAATCCAAGGGTGGTAAACCCAAGAATAAACCATACCCAATAGCAACAGACCGTCAATAAATTGGGAGGTTCATCTAATCACGATTTTATCTTTCTTGGAACTCGTGTAATCATGTAAAACCTTCGGTACAAGACAAATGTAGACCTTTTCTCACCGGTTAACTTGGATGATACAGGTATATACCCTCTGGTTATGACTAACATAGCCATGGAAAATCACCATGCTATTAATAGGTAAACCATCTATAAATGGGCCACTTTCCATGGCTATGTTAAATAACCAGAGGGTAAGTCAGCCATGGCTATCCTAAGAATGTTGGAACCAACGCAGCATGGGTGCGAATCTAGATGTGTAGGCCTCCAAATTGGATGCCTTCAAAGCTCCAGCCCCAGCACATAAAAACTCCCGTCCCCTTTTTAAAAGCACTCCCCAGAAAACCCTGGTATAGAAATGGGTCACAAAAAAACAGGACACTCAATATTATACTGTATCGGCCTTTATATCTCCATTTCATGATAGTTAAACCATATTAAACTCTAATTCTTGATGGTGAACCCAATCTTTGAGGGCTGCATCTCCGTGATTGAAGGTTTTATCACCATTTTTGATGGTAAAATACAATCGTTTGATGGCTGTATAAACATCCAAGTTCTGAATAGTTATATGAATGACAATTTTGATGTGGGGATGCGGGTTTTACCACTTCCAAGGTTGAGAGTGCAGAGCCTCCGCCCTTCGCGAGCACTTTGGCGATGAACTGACATGGTTTGGAATTTCTGCTGTTGGTAGTTCAATTTTTGTGGGGAAAGCCACAGGTCATGGAGTTTGCTACCATCACCATTTCTTCGATCTCGACCAAAATTATTTTCCTTTGAACCATCCCAGAATTGGTTTGATGGAACATGTGCTGGACCCCCTATGGCCCTATGGATCCATAACATCAATTCCCGACCAGTGAAGCCACCCTGAGGTTGGCTGCTGGGGGTCATACCCGAACTCGCACAGAGACTGAAAATGGTGCAAGGGGAACCCGGTGGGGTGATGCAAGAGAGGCGACCAATCCCCAGGGGGCGCTGAAAAACCAACCAGCAGACCGCACAAAGATGCCCTGTGTGGAGTAAGATTTTTTTTTTTTTTAAACAGCAGAATTGGGCAATCTCCAATAGGATCATTTTTTCCGGCATTTCATTCATTCTGATCATCAGCTGGCAGCCCCCGGCCAGAGCGAGCGCTTGCGCAGTCAGCGGCAGCGGCGTTGTCAGGACGGCTGTCTTTAGCGCCAATGGACGAGCACCGGTGACGATGTTTTTTTTTTTGTGAAACCATGATTTTCAAGGCAATCAAAGGAGTGTTTGTGTTTTGCATGAAGGGTTTATTGTTTAATTTAACACCTGTTTATTGTTGGGATCGGCACTGCTTTCGTCATATATGATTGCGTAAAATTGAAACATATATTCCATATCAAATTCATGTCCAATGAATTACGTCAACAATTCCTATTGGACCTGGTACTTTTGTGGTAAACCCAATGCCATAAACTTCCAAGTTAGGAGGGTTTATACCACCCCCAAAAATGGGTGATGACTTGGGGATGGTTAAGAAACTGGCTGCTGCGTTTTGTTTGCACATCCCAGGAGCTACATCGCAGCGAAGCGGCGTTGCGACGGCTGTTGGAGGCGCTGTTGCATGATTTCTGGGGGGAGTGGATGGGGGCCCATGGGGGGTTGTTGTTGTTTTTTTTTTTTTTTAAATGGGGTTTGATGGGAAAATCATCTACACATGGGGATTTTTCTTGGGATTTATGGGGATTTCTTCCTGGAATTTTCATGGTGAACTCATCAAGGGGAGATAATATAACACAGTTTAGAAGTGACCAGCTATACCCATAGGATCCATGTATGCTATATATGGTAACATTTACCATCAATATACCCCAAATGTTAGCATATATACCATACATGGATCCTATGGGATATATAATCTCTCGTTTTCGTTGATATCCAACATCCCCAGAAGCCACGATGGATGTAGGGGATGAAACGACCAAAAATTGGGACCTGGGGTGACTTCGATTAGGGGGCGAGAAGCAGTTTAGAGGTTTTTGTGGGGTGAAGAAACACATGGAAAAACAGGCGATGTCCTTAGTATTTCAGCGCAAAATGGGATCTTTCAAGAAACTGTCGGTTGAAACATCTGGCAGAAAAACATAGGCCTCTCAAAGGGTACCATGTGCCAGTTGTGCCTGGCCATATTCTCAAATAGCCAGTCATAGAAGCCAGAATTGCTGTGTATTTCCCATGATTTCCTGTCCCCGGAAGTTTACTCAGTCAGGTGGACACCGCAATATATTGGGAGAAATACCCAGAACACTCACGTCCCGTGAAAACCTATTTTACAATGAACATCCATAAATTCCAGCTATTCTGATGTTAACCGGGTGTTTTATGGACTTTTACACAGGTTTACCGGTTTACCCAAGTGGAACTTTTCCAGATTTTGTCAGCTGACCATGATTTCCTTTCCAAAAAGTCATCCCTAAGATCTAGGGGAAGTCACCGGCAGGTGGTCGAAGGTGACGTAAGAGGCGGATCTGTTTGGGCTTTCGGGGCAGCAGAGGGGAGAGCCGCAAAAGATGACTTATGGCCCACACATGGAGATCTGAAGCGTCAAGTCGTTTGGAAATGGTGGTGTAATCCGAGACACTATGCCATCAGTGCGAAGGATCCAAAAGGGAGAACATCACCGTTGAGGTGAGCAAGACTCTATGCCAAATTAAGAAAAGTAGTTCGCTAGTACACCATCATTTTGGTAGGATTTTGGTTAGTTTTTTTTTTTTTTTAAGGGGGTTGCTATACATCACATCTACAGTATCTCTGATTTTTCATGCTTTCTCCAAATTTCCTGAGACCCCAAAGTCATTGAAGTGATCCACCTTGAGCTGTGGGAGTTCTCGATGTATTTTTTCATGTGGATGTCTACGCAACGATGCATGAGCTGCTCATGAGCTTAGGAACTTCGGATTCCAAAAAAAGAGCGTCCCTCAAATCATGTTGGGATCTGCTGTTTTTTTTCCATAAAAGAACCTGTTAAGTGTTAATCTTTTTCTGCACTTGTTTGCCACCCCCTAAAAATGACTACCATTGGCACTCTGTGGGGACCCGCATCAATGTCCCACCTCTGCTCAGGCGCCAGCCCGGCCAGTCTCACCAGTCAGCAGAGCGAAAGACCCGTCGAAAAATATGGGGGGAGTTGAATTTTCCTGAAAAAATGGGGATAGATGACCAACACAATCTAGGGATAAGATATGATATAATGGGACATGATTTGATTTGATATGATATATATATATAATATTTGATATATCAATATACAGCCAACAACACCATATTCTTTAGTTCGTTTTCTTGGTTCTTCTCAATCTTGGGGTAGCCCAGGCCGCGTTTGTCATGGTTTGTCCATGGGGGGAAGAATTGTATACCCCCACTGTTATTTGTGGTTTCGTCCAAATGTAGGGGAGACTTGAAGATTGCCCTTGAAAAAAATGGGACAACGACAACCGGGATATCGAATGGCGGGCCATAGTTTGGGATCCCAGACACGCATCACCGTGGTTTCTGACTTCCGGAACTTCCGGAACCAGAGAATCCCTGAGTTTCCACCAAATTCAGGGAGACCAGCCTGGTGGGAACGGCTTGTGGCAGATCCCAGCGTCCCTCGTCCCCAAGACATGAAGATTCACCTCCTCCCGGCTCAAAGCTGACAAGCTCTCCGGTCTCTCCGGTAAGAGCTCCACTTGGAAGGCCCCATGGAAATAGGTTGTTTTCGCAGCAGCTGGCAGCTTAGGGTTCCGATTTAGTTTATATATATATATGTTTAGTATATATGTATCAATTTCTTGTTTTGGTCGCCCCCTTAGGTGGCCCATAGTTCATTCGGGATAGACACTGCCTAAAATTTCAGGTACAACCGACACTTTTCAGGGTCAGTTGCTGAACCACCGACCGCAATCCATGATATATCCTGATTATTAAATCCATATAATAAGATCTACAGTATACAAGTCTTACGATATTACAGTATTCATATTTGCCCACAAATCACTAACAAATTTTGGGGCGTAAAAAAAAGGGTTTCACTGTAGATTTTCCCAACAAACCAATCCATGGAGCATCTGCGAGATTTTGTAAGATCCCGAAACATATTCCCATCATATTCCCACAAAAGCACCAATTATCATATTCCCATAATATTCCCATAATATTCCCATAATATTCCCATAATATTCCCATAATATTCCCATAATATTCCCATAATATTCCCATAATTTTCCCATAATTTTCCCATAGTTCACATTGTATTCCTATAAGAACACCAACATATCCATTATATATATAATTTATGTATAATTAAGTCACTATAGTATGGATACCCTCATGGCCAAGTCATAAACTTCAATCAGTTGGATTATAGAAGTTATTCGGATATTTGGTTCAATATATTCCAATCCCTTGGTTTATTATAACCCCAAATCATGAAACATATCTCCATCATATATCATTTTATACATATATCCATTGTAGATCATTAATTCATATTAATAATAATAATAATATATCTCAATTATATATCCATTTAACCACCATATATCCATGTGGAAGTTAAATCCCACTTAAAATGCACCAATTTCGAACCCCAGCGATCCGGTAGGGACATGGCACCTGCCTCTCGCCCCGTGGCGGCCTCTTGGCAGATTCGGCAGCTGGAGATGTTGAGATTTTGTAGCGATTTTCTGGCTGAAACCATAGGGAAACCAATAGGAAAATGGAGGTTTACCCTATGGTAAACGTTTACATATTATGGAAAATCGCCATTTTTCATGGTTAAATCAACTGTAAATAACAGTTTTCAATAGCGAACTGTTAAATTACCAGAGGGTATTTTATGTGACCCGGTTCCTCAAATCACTTCTTGAATCCACTGTTTGGGGTCTACGGTGGTGTAATTTGGAGATTCTATGGTATGGTGAGATGGGGATTTGAGCATCGAACATGATTTTTGGTGAACATATGATCACCATTCTGAACATCTATTAAAATATACATATATATATATAAACATATTTAATGGATATGATTGGATATGTTTAAAATGATCAATGATGGATATTTTTTAAACAAATCTTTGACCAAACGCCTGCGGATTTTGTGGCCGAGGTCGCCCTTGCGGCTCTGGCCGCAGTTCTGGCCTGGTCCAACTGGACGTCGAGCGGCTTCGTGCCGTTGGGGAAGCCCAGGAGGACGTGACCGGCAACGGAACGGTGGCCAGGGAGAAAACCTGTGTATTTTTTGGCATAAAAACAAGGTGATCTGGGTATGGATCAATACCTATTAATACCATTTTTAGGGGATGAACATCCATAAATCCCAGCTATTTTGGGGTTCACTAGGTACCAGGGTTTTGACCCATCCCCATCTAGGTTGAAAATGGTTGAAACATGGTGATCCAAGTTGAAACAAGTGGTTTTGGGATTTTTGGGGGGATTGCGACTGATTGCGAACTAACCCATATGAATGGGAAACTTAGCAACTAGTACTTCATGAGATGGGATAGGGGTATTTTTAACAGCTTACGCGTCTTTTTGGAGAAAAAGGTAATCTAAGTTGAAACATTGCGATTTTAGATGGTGATTCTAACATCGGGGGAAAAAAACATAACGTCCAAAAAAAATATTATTTTCGTGTGAAATTGCGTGATTTGACCATCAGAAAGGGTGAGTTTGCTGATTGTATCTGCAGCGTTCTGCAGCTGAAATCTGGAGTTGTTCTATGTGTTCAATCCTACATGGCTATCGGTCAAAATTCTATCCAAAAAAAAACTCATGTGGTAAACTCAATTTCGCCATTGCCAACATTACCAGTGGGTGGTACCATCAAAAAAAAAGGTGTTTATATTACCCTCTGGTTATTTAACATAGCCATGGAAAATGGCCCATTTATAGATGATTTTCCCATTAAAACCTCCATTTATAAGGGATTTTCCATGGCTATGTTAAATAACCAGATGGTATTGTGTTTCCACAGCATATGATAGTGGCCCTGTGGTACTGGTTTTTCATCCCTTCCTAAAAATTTAGCCCCGAAACGAAACCATGGTTTGGTAGGGCATTTCCACGTACTTGGGACCATGCAATTGGGGTGTTTAACCAATATAATGGTATTAATTCTATTACCATTCATTGTGGGATTAACATTATGTAAAATTATGTGTTTAACCAATAACATTGTTTTTCATACCATTCATTATGGGATTAACAATGATAACACTAAGATTTACCACATGAATACACCCAAAAAACCACCCAGCTGTGGCAGATTGGCTGAGGCCGCCGCAAGTGCCGGCGTCCCCACAGGACGCGCAGGACGCTGAAAGGGTGAGGCGGTGCCATGTTTATCATGGTGAGATCGACATTACCCTCTGGTATTTAATGGGGTTTAATGGGATATTTGGATATATAGTAGATATACCCTCTGGTAATTTGTTACATAGCTATTGAACATGGCCATTTAGTTCGTGGATTTACCCAGGAATGGCTGAAAAATCCTAGATGTGTGATGTGTCATGGATTTTCTTGGCGCAGTCGATGCGAAGAGAGAGTGGGGTCGGGATGATGCCCCTGGTGGAGTGTGGATCTGGGTCTAACAGAATATTCTCGTTTTATTAGGTACAGTGAGCTACAGGTATTTGATAGAGGAATGGGATGTAGTACCTATCGTACTTCTATTCCGAGTACTTAAAAAGTTTTGTTGTAGTACTTATAGCATTATAAGATAGTACTGTAATGTACTGTATATTATGTACAGTACTTCTCTCTCGATCATTGCATGATCGTGGCAGATTGTGTTTTACTGTGACGACATAGTAAGACTTCAGCCCCACTGACCATGACCTGAAAACTCGCGTGAGGACGTGGTGAGCGCTGTTCGGGAGCACAGAATGATTCGTTCACGGCGAAGTCTTGGTTGCTCTGACTTAGTCTGGGGACTAGAGCAACCCCAAAAGATCGAAAATACCTTGGAAACCTAGAAATTAAGGAGGAAACATCACCTATAACATCCTGGAAACACTTTTCTATCTTGGGGGTTACTATACCTAATTACTATAGTGATGGATCAAGTGCATGTTCAGTTTTAGAATGTTTTGGCCAACAAGAAGTTGGATGATTCTGCTGGTTCTGCTGGTTGGTATATACTGCTAGTTGGCCTTATCAAAAAATGGTGCTGGCAAGAAAGCATGGAACCACGTGCAACAATAGGGAAAACACACGATTCCCCTGAATTGTGAACAATGAACCCTCCAAAATAACCTCTCCATAGTTTTCTGTGACCTCAAACGACCTCTCCATAGGCGCTTGTGAGTGAGAATTTACATCACATCTTTGTTGACAAATCAAGCTTTTCGAATGCATAAATCATCACATTTCTTGGGACCCCAGGGTGCAGTTCTGGAACTCTACTTATCTTCCTGGTTTCATTGTCCATGCAGCCATATGCTGCCTTTTTTCTTGGGTATGAGTCAAAATCGTTCCCTTCCTCGTCATGCTCTACCATCTTCAGAAACATTGGTTTACTGCAAACTTGCGTTCATTTTGGTGTCCCACACTGGGGATTTTTTTTCGTAGTTAGGGGGATGGGATGGGTTAGGGCACTGGCAGGATGTGGGATGTTTGCATGAAGTCAGACGTGGATTGTGATCCACTAACCAATCATTTTTCGATTCAACCACTATGACTACATTGGTATTTAAAAATCATGATGAATCCTCAATTTCATGGTGGAACAACATGACAAAAACAAGTTTTGGATGGCTAACTTCTCGTACTTTCGGGTAATCTAAACCACGATTTCCAAAGGAAGAGCGGATTGCTGAGGTCTCTTTGGATACGCTGCAGGACTGTGTTGAGGAGACCGGGATGAGGGAACGGGTGGAAGAGCACGACCAGAATCAAATGGGTATATATATATATTGCACATTATAGATAATTTATGTATATATATACATACATATTATATAATATAGATGAATTATATTATATTTAATAGGGGACATGTGATAATTATATTGCATCTTCCATCATTGACCATTTAGGGGCCCAATTTATGATGTCCAGATGACTGAGGTTGGTGAATCTCTGCCCATGTTTGTTTTCCAATTGCCAGCTGGAGATTGCCAGAGAGCAAGACAAAAACCTGAAGAGTGATTTAATGGTGGTTTAATGGTGATTTAATGGGATTTCATGGTGATTTAATAGATATACCCTCTGGTTGTGTCAACATAGCTATTGAACATGGCCTATTAAAAATTTAGTTCGTGGATTTACCTATTGATAGCATGGTGATTTTCCATAGTTATGTCAACGTTTACCAGAGGGTAGAGGGGACCTCCATTTCACTTGAACCGAGTCATATACCTGAACATATCACCACAAATCACTGAACATATACTAAAACCATGTTTTCCTTTTGGTGATTTTCCACTTCAACCAATCCATTCATCGAAACAGTGCATCTTACCTTTCATGTGCCGAGCACCAGATCAATCTGATAAAACATGATAAAGGGTATATGGGGATGGGTCAAAACCTTGTTACCCCTTTTGTTCACATCAAAAAATAGCTCGGATTTATGGATGTTCATCCCCCCAAAATGCTATTTATAGGTATTGATAAAGGGAATATCTCACCTCTCAGTCAGTCACCAGTCATGATATAGACCTGGCTGGTGGATATGACAACAAGTGGGAGGCAACTGGTACAGGGCAGACTAGGAATGAAAGGCGAAGAGAACTTTCAGTGTAGACAAGTTTCCATCTGTGGAAAAGCATCCGTTTTGATAGGTAAGTTATCATAAACCATCTATAAATGGGCCATTTCCGACCATTTCCATAGAGGGTAGTTAATTTGTTTCTCTTCGACCCATGCAACCAGCGTTTACCCCTTGGTGATCAATGATGATGCAACTGTCAACTGGGTAAGCCTAGGTTTCGTGGTTACTGTAATGAGTTTATCTCTACCTACAAAGGGGCCCCCAAGATAGCTAAGTTGGTTAATAACTCCAATCACTATGGTTTACGGTATTTATAACTATACTTACTGGTGTTTATAAGCCAACTTATAACTGGGGGGGGGCCCACATTGTATAAATGGCGTACTATGATATGATCCCATCCCCCGTTCATATTAAACACCCCCATCCCATGATCGCAGATTTTTGTGGTTTCAGTCACTAAACCATGCTTGATATTGGGGAGTGTTTGAAATGAACGGGGGAAGGGATATTTTTTGTATCCCCTTTTTTGACATATCCCATGACATCAGCATTTAGATGATTTTCCCATCAAATCCCAAGCAAATCCTAAGCACCATGAATGTCCCATTAACCCCAATGAAACTCCATGAAATCCAATGTTCGATAAACTATAGATGGTTATACATGGTTCTACCGTATTATAATCCATTACCCTCTGGTAAACAAACATAGCTATTGAAAATAGCCATTTTAAATAGGTAAATCAACTATAAATGGGCCATTTTCCAGTTCGCAAACTGTCACGAAAATTACCAGAGGGTATATCATGAAAATTTTCACAAAAAAACCATTAAATCCAACTAAAACCCCATTAAACCTCCATTAAACCATAGGTATCTACCATAAAACCCAAGAGTTCTGGCACTGCAGGATGGTTTGGACTCCGCGCTGACGGTCCGGCAGTTTATATACCGGGGGGATTTGGGTCAGATCTGAGTCCAGTGTCTTTGGGAGGGAAAACGATGCTATATTAATATCTATAAAATCATATGTAATATATACTATATATAATATATAATTTATCACATATATATATACAATATTTTATAATATCATTAATTATATATAATATAGATTATATATCATATATATATATATGATATTTTATAATGTATATAGATAATGCATCATATATATATATATATATATGTGTGATATAATTTATAAATATCTATATATAAACCATGATACATTCAGGGCTATCTGCTACAGTATTCCCCATTTTCAAACAAACGAATACTTGGAAGTTCCAGTGAACTCAGTGGATTCCGATTCTTCCATAGTTCTAGGCGCCCCATATCCCAACTTATGGCGGGTTTGCGGGTTTATAGCCATGGTTATAACAGTTACCCCCTGGTAAATGAACAGTTGGACCCTGAAAATCACCAATTTTTAGTGGAAACTTATCTTCCAACCCCGACAACTGGCAGGGTCTATGTTAATTTACTGGAGGGTATACTCCTTACCTGCAGCCCCCCGTCTACGAGAAACTGTCGAGGCGGTGGATGACATGTTCACCCAGGTTGACAACCTGGTGGGCCCTTCCCTGTGCCCTGGCTGCAAGCTATCTTCCAATCGACAATGGATATATCTGGGTAAATATATAATTATATATAATTATATATAATTATATATAATTATATATAATTATATCATTATATATATATATACATAGTATATTATACATATTATACATATTATACATATTATACATATAGTGACCTCACGTCCTGACCGAACCCTGGAATCATGGTTAGGATGCAGGGGATCATCCCCAAATTTGGTCTAGATATTGGATGTAACATGGATATTCCGTACGTATAGAATGGATGCAACCCTCTGATATGCAAAAAACCATCGCGAACTGGAACATCAGCATGTTTTTTTCGCGAATAGGTCGATCATCAATTTTATCATCTATTTCCATGTGCCATTTTCTATAGCTATGTTAGTCATAACCAGAGGCTACTGGGTACACATCATGCACCGAATGTATCTTTTTCGATAGCTCAGGGACAAACTTTTTTGTGACGTCTCAAGGTGGGAATCCGATAAAAAACATCCCATGGTTCCCTTATTCAAAAAGGCCATGTGGGATAAAACCACATCAATTCATATTATGGAAAATCACCATTTTTCATGGGAAAATCCACTATACATGGGCATTTTCAATAGCTATGTTAAATTACCAGAGGGTAGATCCAGCGTTTTGAGACAATGCCAATTTACATCCCGAAGGAACGCTGCTGAGATGTTGCTGCACATCTGCCCAAAAGAGAAGTTCCCGAAGGGATCCAAAAAATGGCCTGACCTTTCTTCTACATTTTTTCATATCTCTTTGTCTGAAAATGCGATGTATGATAAACATGGTCATTTTTTTTTTACGGGAAACATTTTTCGGAGAAACCACGGGATAACTGGGGGGGTTTTCCATATAGTTTTCCCCGAACTTTTGGACAAGCCCATGTTGGATTTTCGTCACTGAAAAGCTGTATCCCAAAGCGGATTTCACCAAGCCCAAGCCATTCCTGGCCTCCAAAATCCCACCAGAAATTCCTGGTTTTCTGGGCCATAAAGCCTCCAAAATTGGAGGTTTCCTGGGTTTTCCGTAGCAGAAAACACCACAAATTTTGGGAGGCTCCACATTTGCTAGAGAACTGGAGCAACCTGCGGTTGAGGAACCCTCAGCTTCTGCCTGCTGGTGGTGTTCCTGCACAGAAGGCGGGCTGAACTTCCAGATATGTCCCGAGACCCTCTAATAATTTGACCATGGTCTTTTAAACAGCAAAATTGTTTTTTTAAACAGCAAAATTGCCTTTTAAACAGCAAAGATAAGGGAATTTATGGTATTCATGGAAAAAAAATATATATATATGCCAACAGGTACCTCTATGATCCACACTTTAAGTTGATATTCAAGCAATCTATAGAATATATATATATATATGAATATCTTATAAACAGAAGTATGGAACATCACCACGATTGAGAGATATCATCGAACTCAATTCTTCAACTAGCTTCCGTAGCTAGTTGAAGACTTGAATCTGTTGCCATCAATGGAGGCTTGAAAACAACATCAAAAAACATGCAGGGAATCTAAGGTTGGCCATGAGACTTGGGTATCCCGAATATCCTCAAACTTGGACGCTTCATCCTCGGCATGACCAACAACTGTATTGCCTGGGAAGAATTCATCTTGTCATCAGCTTGTAGTTTGGTCAGCACTACCGAGCATCCACCCTTATATTAAAAACACCCCACAAGCTGTGGTGTAGTAGGGGATTTACACATATTTGTGACCATGGGATAGTGGCTTTGAATCTTAGGGGGATGGGAGTACATAAAATCCACTTGACTAAGGGCCGGTTCACTCGGCACATGATGTCATAAGCAGCCAACTTCATGGGTGCCCCTTAAATGGAGATGGCTCAAAAACGCCCCTTAGTATATTATTGATCCTCAAAGGATGTTTTTTTCCCCAACAGCGTAAGCTAGTGGGGTCTTCAGCCCGGAATAGCTCCGGTGTGCACTGTGCAGGCGCCGCGTCAGGTTCAACGAGGTTCCGGAGAAGGTTCCGAAGGTTCCGGAGAAGGGTCCGGAGAAGGTTCCGGAGAAGGTGTGGGAGGCTTTGGTGCAGAGCCAGGTTAAGTTCAACAGGAGTCCGGAGAAGGTTCCGGAGAAGGTTCCGGAGAAGGTTCCGGGAGGCTTTGGTGCAGAGCCAGGTCAAGTTCAACAGAATTTGCGGCCATTTAATTCATGGAAACCCAGCTGAGGTGTTTCCAGCGCTTGGCTTCGCAGCACCCTGCAGAAAGATTTGTAAAAATAAAACGTTGCGGCTGTTGGGGATACCACCGAAGCTTATTTTTTGATGTTTAGTTAGCTGTTTATACGAAAAGAATCACCCACTGTTGATAGGTCACTGAAACTGCCCAGCGATCCCTGGCCATCGGTGCTACTATGATCCCTGGCCTGTCCAGGATGGCATGCAGCAGGTCATTGAGCCTTTGACCAAGCTCTACATGAAATACAGGAGCCCCGTGGAGCATCGCGATCATCGTATCCGATATGAAAATGATGAAACACGTGCCAAATATGTGGTGCCATCCCTACTAAACCATGGTAGATAGAGGGTGGATTGCTTTTGGGTGTGCAAATGTCAGCTATAAGTGGTCTAGTAATCCATGTAGAACTATAGAGCCGAATATATCTTACATAAAAAACATGATTGCAACATATTGCAACCATGGTTTTTTATCCAACAAAATGGGAAGTGGGATGCACATAGACCTGTGGATCATGAGTAGACCTGTCCAAACGTGTGGCATCGTGTGGCGTTTTTTGGGTGACGAGTTGCTTAAGTTGTGTTTTTCTGATGGCACATGGGTTTGTTTGAAAAATACGATACCCCTATGAACCGTTGGTTAATCATCACTTTTCCCTTTTATATGGCCATGAAAATGGGTATACCACATTTTCAGACAGACCCACATGCAGCATTTTGGGAACCAGGGAATACTCGGCTCGCTTTTTCGAGGTACCTAAAGCAAGTCGAAGGAGATATAGCCATCAAGAGCCAGCGATAGAGACACCTCGGGTATATCCATTTGCAATCACATACATATTATGTACAAGGGTGTGTAAGCAGGAAGATCGGACATTAGGTTCGTTGAAGGAATGGGTCATAGCCGCTAGCGACTCAACTTGACCCAGTTCAAGACCAGGTTGCTGAGGGTGCTTCGAAAATTCGCCAGTTTTTGATTTGGGGGTTTCCTAAAGTAGGGGGGTACCCCCAAATCATCAATTTTCATAATATGATTTTCCATTTTGGGGTACCCCCCATTCTAGAAACCCCATATATATATAATTATATATATACACATGCATATATGTGTGTATATACTGTATATATATATACACGTATTATGGATATTTTGGAATCTTCACTTTGTGCAGGCACCAAGGTGCAAAGAGAGCTACACTCCTTGATCATCCTGAATTGGTCCGTCTCGGCATCCATCATCCCACCATTTCATTTTAGGGTCAGACTGGGTGAACTGACCCACACCAAAAGTAGCAACGCATATAATGCACCCCCTCTACGAGCCCCAGAAAAATGCTGTTTGTACTGGTATGTACAGTAAACATATCTGGTTTTCTTGTTCATTTTCTTTTGTTATCTATACACACCTACTCAAGTACATTACACTGCAAAACCATCTGTTTTTTTTTGTTTATACATATATAATTGTCATGTCCCTTACCTTTGCATTTGCGACACTTCGTCTTCTTTGCTTGTCTACTATTCTCAGATGAAATGGCGCAGATGGCCGTTTTGGCATCGTACCCAAAACCTTGGGGCAGCCACCGGCCAGATGCCTGACGATATTCGTGTTGAAGTTTTGGATGTGATGTGGAAAAATCTGTGCTCCTGTACCTTCCACGTGCAATCAGCTTTCTAATGTCATCCAATACGTGTCTGCCATGTCCTCTTGAGTCCAAAGCCTCTCTCTCATCTGACCTTTCATGCTGTCTGATCATCAAGTTATCCACAAACCATGGCATTCAACCTTCACTGGCACATGCCACCTAACACACACGTTTGCATTTCTGCAATCTCTGTCTTCTGCCTTGCATCTGCTGCTTCCACTTCTCACCCACCTCTGCACCTTGAGTCTTCTTGGAGAGCAACCACAAATTCAATGCCTACAGTCTCAGTCCTCTAAGAGTTGCAGTTCCCAAACATAATGTAGACTTGGTACCTCCTCGGAATGTACAAGTCTATACACGGCTGGAAGGGGGGTATGTTGTTGTCTCCAGGGGTTCGTTTGGGGGGGCTGAGTTTATATAATACATATATATATAATTATATATATATAACTATATTATATATATAGGGTATATATATATAATTACATACATAGGTATGGTTCAATATTATTGGCACCTCACTTCCGATGGTTTGTTACTGGTCAGGTGGTAATCATGAGCCATGGCCAAATATGGCCACATCAAGAAACTGCACATGAGCCTTGGGCAACAACAAATACGGCCTTGACCAGCTCCACAAGCCTCAGAGCTGTGGCCTAGAAATCCCAGAGTTCGAGAGAACATCTTCACCGGAAAGTCCCAATGATTTACTATCTACGTCGTATACTATATGTATCTAATATGTACTTTTAATTACTATACTTTACGTACTGGAACTGTTCAAAACCCAAAGTTTTTTTTTGTTCCGACGATTCACCAAACACCGACCAGTCGCCATTCTTTTCAGCACTGGATCTCGGTGGTGCGCGTGCAGGACCGCCATCTACCCACGATGCAAGGAGTGTCAAATTGTGGCACTGCTCAGGGTCAAACCTTGGTGAAAAAGGGAAAATCATCGAAGTGAAGGGTGACTTTTTTCATGGGAATATTCATGGGAGCGAGAGAGAGAGAGAGAGATATTTATATATATATAATCTTTATTTATTTATTTATTTATTTATATATGTATATATATATATAACGGTTTATAGTGAACCAACTATAACTCATCCTTGTGGGATCTATTTATGACTATGTGAAAAAAAACAATCCCATGTTCATATGAAACACGCCCCACATATTTGGGACCATTTAGGGGGGGTTCAAATTCAGGGGGATATGACGATTCATCTGGTCCCATTGCGGGACGGAGATGATCGATGATCCTGCAGTGCCACCGTCACCATGGTCCACCGGAGTTTTTTTTTGACGCACATTCATTGGTGATATGCTTCGGCACCCTGCTGGTTGATCAGATCCCTATCAGTGGTTCATTAAAGCCTCATGTCGTCCGGTGAAAAATCCCCCGTTTTTGTTACTTCGAAGTGAGATTTGGCTGGTGAATCTTGGATTTTTATCGATTTTGACGGGTAGACTCCACATGTTTGTTGCTTCAAAGCTTGTTTTCGCAGGTTAAATTTGGAAAATTTGGTGGGTGAAATCTCAAACTGCTTGGTGGTTTTTTTACGCATGTTTCATCGGATGATGATCCCCACTTTTTTCTTTTCCGGGACACCTACCAAGTGGTATCAGTATTTTTTTTGCCTCACAATCTGAAGGGGTAGTTTAATCCTTTGTTTTTTTTGCTACAAATGGAAAATATCCAACCAACCAGCAAAGGATGTGTTTTTTTCTAGAAGAACATGCAGACTACACAATTCTCAAAGATTGAGCATGTTATTATCATTCTTTTTTGTTTTTTTTCAAAAACAACATTATCAACATTTATCAACATATTCCAAAATTTACAGTTATGATCAATTTACCATGGTCATGTTTTTTTAATGGACATCTAGACCAGTACCACAGGGTCACTACGATACGCATTTCTGGTAGTGTTGGGCGATTATGAAAGCCTTACTACATATTAGCATAGCTATACTACAGGGGGGTGCCTCCCAGTTATGTTGGCTTGTAATCCCCTTTGGCTATAGTTGTATCATGTTATATCCCCCAATATCTCCCCATAAATCCTAGTTATTGGAGTTATTTGCAACTACTACTATGTTATACCCAGCAAGTACCAATCTTAATTTTGATCATCAATGATGGTTAGCGAATCTTTGTATATTGTTATTATATTGTTGCCATTATTACCATATTGCTCTTCTTGGAGACCCCACCTTCGTCCGTTCGATGACACCTCGGGTTTCTGCGCTGAGATCGTGCGCTTCGGCAAGATGTGGCGTACCTGCCGTGTGCGCCGTCACAAGGCGAAGCAATCCTTTTACTTTCAACGGAAACTACTTGAGGACGAAGATTTGTTGCCGATCTCGTTCTACCAACATATTTCTATCATGAGTTTCTGTTTTCAAAACAGCAAGGATTTGATCATCTACAGTTGGGACATCCGTGGCCAGGCTCGACAGCCGGGCGTGACCACGTTCAAAAAGAGGATGAACAAGTACCAGGGGCCGCTTGGCGACGAGGGACTGGCACGGAAAGTGGAGGATCAATTTTTAAAGGGGGGCCTCATTTCCAAAGAAGCTCTGGGCGAAAGTGGGGGATACCCAACTGTAATCAACTGTATGGAAATGTTCAGAAGAAATTTAGGTTTTAACCTTCTCTTCCCGTATATCCACGGATCATGCCATTTCTCTTCCCGTATATCCAGAAAGTTGTGCTGACTCATCTCCGGATGTTTCTATGACCCTCACTTTATCAGCAAGCTTTCTAGAATTAGGTTTTCATGGAAAATCTGCAAAACCCCAAAATTGGTGCTAAAAAACCCATGTCAAGACTCAGTCCTCACCTTCAAGACTCGGCGACCTCCGACCGAGGTGGAAGCAAAATACCGCCCGATGAGGCCCATCTGTCTCGGACGATCCAGGAGGAAGTGGTGATTTGAAGGGCGAAGATCAGATGATTCAACCATGGACAATTCAGATTTTACCACATCTGGTCAATGGCCATTTCAGGAACCTAAATTGGAGGTACCTACCATATATATAAGGCCTATATAAGGCCTATGTAAGGGAATATCCCCACAAAATATGGCCTTATATGGTACAGTACCTCCACTTTAGGATCCTGGAATTCCCATTGATCTGGTTGCTGGTCTGGAACATGAATGGATTATGACTTTCCATTCAGTTGGGAATGTCATCATCCCGACTGACGAACTCCATCATTTTTCAGAGGGGTAGGTATACCACCAACCAGACATCTATTCAATCAAAAATGGATCTGGCACGAGAAAGTCCTCTGCAGCCATATATATATATATGTATATTATGTATGTATATGTATATGTATATGTATATGTATATGTATATGTATATGTATATGTATATATATATATATCGTTCTTGGCGATTCCTTCCATCTCTCCAAGTCCCGTGATTCTTGGTTGCATTCTTCCATTTTCGAACTAACAAAGAACCCTTGGCTGTTGATTTAAGGGAGAAATCCACTGTCACCGTTCATCCCTCTGGGGAGATCCCAGAATCAGGCAGCCACCTTAATCTGCGGTCAACATTTTCAGGATGACACCTTTCCTATGTAGCATCCTTCCATTTGAGCCATCTTCATATGACCTACGCTCCCTAGCTCTGAGCTTCCTTGGAAAGGTGGAAACATCAACTCGCATGAGGTCAGCATTGTCAGCATTTGGCGGTGTTTTTTCACCTTTTTTTTTTTGGCTAGTGAATTGCACTTATTGCACTTTCTGTTTGGTTTTAAACATATTTTTTCCTCACCTTTCAGATGGTTGTTGTTTGTGATTCACCTTTTTTCAATCGGCTAGGCTGATGTTCAAATATTCGGATCCACTGAGAATAGAACGTCAGCGGGCACCATTTGAAGCGATCCTCCAGTTTTTTTTTGTGGGAATGTGCAGGCAAACACCCCAAAAAGGTGAACACACATTTATGGATTTATATAATATAATATTCATTTATCTGTCCATCCATGTTTCTATATACTGTATCTATCCATCCATTTCTCCATTTGTCTATCGAACTGCTTTACTATCCAAACTCACTATTCAAACTAACAATCCAAAATATCAAACTAACTGACTATCTTTCTAATTAACTATCTGGCCACCTTTTAAACATATTAACATTATCTATCGATCAAAGCGATGATCAATCGTGAGAAAACTGTTGTATCTTTACCTTATCATTGTCCTTTTCAGCTCCTGTTGAGGCCTTCGGCAATCTCTGAGCCAATCTGCCCACGGAACAAAAGAAGGGTGGAGGGAACAGTGATTTGCCAAGGAAGGCCAGATGAGTTGATAGGTAATCCCAAAATTCAGATTGAAGCTTCTGGCAAATAAACGCAAGGCAATTGCAAAAGCTAGGTATTTCATTGGCAGAGTATCGCTGCAAGCCAGGAAATTTTCATCTTGGTGCCAAGTTGTTAATGGTTTTTCTTTGGGAATGCAACAACATGACGTGCCGGCTGGTTGAACACCCCTTGAAAAATACTTCGTCCATCCCACGTTTGATGGCAGCATGGCAATGGAAAATCCAACGTAGACATATGGGGGGTTCTTAAAATGGGGGATCCCCAAAACCATGGGTTTCAATACTAAAATGGTCTATATAATTTTGGATGATTTGGGGTACCCCAATTTTAGGAACCTCCATCTCGTGAAATATACATGTGTGGAATAGAATTCTATGGAGATGACTTCCAAACATGTTCAAGTTCTTTTTGTCCCAGCCAGCCATGTTTGATTGGCAGAGGGCACAAAAACGGAATCCTGAAAAATCAGGCTAAAGTTCACCATTGGATGGGTAGAGAAATCCCCCTTGGCCATAGCCTTTCTTTACCATGGAATGGCTAGGTACTGTGGCCTTCCCCCTCGGTTGCCCTGGGATATCCCAAACATTCCCAAACCATTTGATGCTAACGTGTTTCTGGGTGTCCCGGTTCTTTGAGGACATAGCCATCTTAGACATAATGTGTATATAGTTATTATCTTATGTTCAAATACATTAAACATATTACAGAATAATGCACGTTCCGGTTATCGTCGGCAATTGTGCAGGTTGTGCAGGTTGTATCTTAAGTAATTATCTTCAGTTTGACTGGATTGATCGCACTGCCATGGTGGTTTCACTTAAGTGGGCTCTGCAGCTCCATCTCGCGGCCATTTTGGGCTTCAGCAGAAAAGGATCCAATACGTTCGTAGAGAGCGAGTTCTCGTGCCACACATCAAATTTCGTAGCGTCACAGTCGGTACCTGGGCATGATGGCATGGGAGTTACGGGGAGTCCGGGAGTGACACACTGAGCCACTGAGCACTGGGATATCAGAGCTTAAGATGCTGTTTAAGTGGTGAGATGTTTTAGTGGCGCATGTTAGGGGTGAAATAACAGGTGAAGATTTGGTGGATGGAATGTGTCTTTCATTTTATACGAATGAATGGATGTGATCCTGAAACTCTGAGACGGCCCAGCTCAAACCTTTCTGGATGGCAAGTGGCACTGCTCAAGGTTGAGCAGGAACCCAAACTTTCAAAACCCTGGCAAGTTGGCGTTGATGAGTTAGAGATACGAGTGGTACGTGAATGGTGGGGTTGGAAGAGATTCCATTCCGGATTCTATGGAGGGATCCAGGGAATTCCAATCCCAATCCCGAAAACAACAGCAGGCCAACCGGAAATTTTCCAGTCGGTTTACCTTTCTCAGGATACCTCAAAAATTGATCCATGATGAATGTTTTTTTTTCAAATATTACGGCAAAATTCTAGCATCCATGGCAGCATTGATCCATGATGAATGTTTCTTTTGCTTTTTAATATTATGGCAATGGAGCATCCATGGCACAGCCCAAGGTTCTCAATCGGAAGTTTCGTTTGAACACCCAGCTGAAATCGCTGCAGGTGACTTTCGACGACAGGTGAACGGGGACCAGAGTGGGACCATTGGCAGATGGGGTTGCCATCTCCCTGGTGTGTTGATCAATGCTGTTGTTTTGATGGTGCGAATGTTCCGTTATGTGTGTGTTTGATATATTATAATATATATATATATATATGATATATATATATATATATATATATGCAATGTATATAAGAATATATATATATGTATACTTGTATGTTAACTGAACAGATGTCGCTTCACCATCTCTATTGTTCATGGGAAACTCCCCAATTCTTTTTGGACAACCCACCATTTTTGGGTGGAAACCTCCCCAGTTTCCAACGGCAAGGCTTCTCGACTTAAGTCAAGTCAGCTTCCAACAGAATGACTGCAACTGGGCAGCATTGGATCAATGGAAATCAATGGATTGGCCGGAAAATCGGAAGCGGAAACCATAGCTTTCCCCATGAAATACCCTCTGGTAAACGTTTACATAACTATGGAAAGATCCACCATTTTTAATGGGTAAATCCACTATTTCTATGGCAATTTTCAATAGCTATGTTAAATTACCAGAGGGTATAGGCTTTTCCTGTAACATTTCCCTTAAACCAATCCAGTGATTGGAAGACAATCCAGTGGATTTTTCAGCGATATCGGCATGGGTCAAGATCAAACCTCCAAATCGCCAGGGGAATCGGAGCCTTGACGGACCAACATTTGTTCTGGTATCATTGTCTACTCATTTTTTTTCTCCTTTATGAAGGGGATCTTTCACCAAAACGAAAAGAACTGTCTTTGTTAGTGTTGGTGATTGCCGTTCATGACTCCCTGCCTGAAATGCCCTCTCCTGGCGAAAAGAGTTGGATACAGCATTTCCCGATCTCAAATGACTTAGTGACGAGGATAGAGTTTAAGTTTTTATTGGAATAGTTTTCCAGTGATTGTATGAGCATCTCCCATATTTTGTCGATCACATCATCACATAATGTTAATGATCAAGCTCTCCGTCGGTCCCTCGGTCCCTCCATATTTCATCCCAAGGTCTGGCTATTCTGACCGTCATGAACCATGACATCCCATGGCTTTATCATGACTACATCTGGACATTTGTGATCAAAAAGTTCCCAAGACTTCGTTGGTATGAAATTCTTAAAGGGGTATGGATCAATACCTATTAATACCATTTTTAGGGGAATGAACATCCATTTACCAGCTATTTTGATGTTCACCAGGGGTACAAGGTTTTGACACACTGCCAAATGAGTTTTTTTCTAGAAAAGGACGGATCCTAAATCGATTTTCATGTTTTTCAGTGGCTCATCCACCAACAAGATGATGAGTCATCATTCGCATTATTGTTTGTCAAATCCTCATGATATCCGCCCTAGTACCTATTATTAGCACCACTATTGATATGTTTTTCCACAACTAGAGTTGTTATTTCGTTGTTGTTACTGATTATTACATTTTTCCACAATCGTGATTTATCATTATTTCTATGATGATTTTTGGCAAAATTACTATTGTCATCATACTTGTTTGAATTTCATTTCCTACTACCATCATTATTGCTATTATTCTAGTTATCTTATACTCTTGATTTTTATTCATTACCCTCTGGTAAATAAACATAGACCCTGAAAATCACCCATTTAGACTAATGGAAACTAGTCTTCCAACCCCTATCTGCCAGGGTCTATGTTAATTTACCAGAGGGTACCCATTCGTCCTATATTATGCATCTGTTTTTTGTTGTACAGATGGTCTGCGACAAGGTCGGTCATCACTGCGAGGCGCGGCCCTTTGGCAGGGCTGTTGTCATGGTTTTTCATCATCAGCTTTAGGGGATTGATGAGGTTTCACTATCAAAGATGTGGGGAGATGAGTGACAAATGATACTTCAGCCATGAAAAACATCCCATGGTTGATCGACTAGAAATTGGTGGATTATACTACTTCATTCAGAATGATGCTCCATGGGGATAGCCATTAGCCAAGTGGAATGAGATTTTTCACAGGTTTTTTGTTGCTCAGATGATGGGTCAAAATGCTGCTTGCCTTCTGTTCACACGGAAAATTTCGCTGGGATATATGGGAATTTCAGGATCCTAAAATGAAGGTACTGTACCATATAAGGCCTATATAAGGCCTATATAAGGCCTATGTAAGGGGATATCCCCCCAAAATATGACATCTCCATGAATGACAAAAAACCTGACATGTCGTGACCTCATTGGCATCAGATGGCATCATGGATCCGGGGAATCATCCCCCAAAAATGGTCGTTTTTGTTTCAGCTATTTTCAGGTTAGTGAATTCTTATGTTTCAGCCATAATTATATATAAACATAAGTACTAGTACATACATATATATGTATATTGTTGTATTATATATTATTATTACTATTATTATTAATATTATTATTATTAATATTATTATTATTATTTTATATATGTTATTATATTATATATTATTATTATTACTATTATTATTATTGTTATTATTATTATATATACATATATATTATTATATATATTATATTCTATACATATAATCAGAATACATACTATATATGTACATGGGATACATCTATATCATTCAGCCAGAATGGCTGACTCGTTTTTGAACTGAGACGAGCAGTGGCTGCTAAACCCCTGTTGATATCCCAAGATACTGGGGAAGCATTTTGCGAAATGAGTCCCAGAATTGGTTGAAGGGAACAGCTGCAGGAAAACACCACATTTGATATCTGGTTGGTGGTTTGGAACATTTTTATTTTTACATATATTGAGAAGAATAATCCCAACTGACTTTCATATTTTTCAGAGGGGTAGGTCAACCACCAACCAGTCTTTAATTCCATTATTTCCTGTAAACTGTCTCTCAAACCCTTTTATGGACAGAGAAGGTTGTTGTAAATGACCATGTTGAGAAAGTTATGAAAGTTCGGGAGAACAATGGTGTAATATGGTGTAATTTAGATTTACCTCGAACGGATTTTCACCTAAATGGGAAGGACAACTTTGGGTTTATAGAATTCTTCACATGCCCGTCATGTCGGTTCCTGCTTTGCTTGATGACCCGTAGTGATTCCTGATGGGAAATACATGATTTTTACATACTTTACTATGGGAAACAGAAACCTGATGGAGCCTGGCCAATGGGAACTTCATATCATGAGGGCAGCAACATTGTAGATATACCTGCTATATATGTAACACATTAACATTTAATTTTGCATAGCACGATCAGTATGTATGCGTACATACGCTACAGAATACCTACGTGTGTATGTATATATATATACATGTTTATCATACACATGTTATACAATACATCCACAGATCTATCTCTTTAATATCATTATATAGATCTTATCCTATCTTATTCTAATCTATTGAAATCAATGGGAATTCCAGGATCTTAAAATGGAGGTACTGTACCATATAAGGCAATATTTTGTGGGATATTCCCCTACATAGGCCTTACATAGGCCTTGTATATGGTAGGTACCTCCAATCTAGGATCCTGAAATGGCCATTGATAAAGATACAATCTCATCCACCAAAGCAAATTCGATCTATCTACTGTATGTCTACAGTCTGGTAGATGCCTTTGCCAGCAAGTTTCCAGCAGGAAAACGATGCTGTAAAAGAGATGCCCCGCGAGGCCTGGATCTCAAAGCTGGGTAAGCCATCGGTGGGAACTGGGCTGGCAATTTTCACTGCTGTTTTTTCACGATGTTTTGGACTCTAGGGATTTAAAACAGCGAGAATTTGGATCATATTGTTGTAGGCCTCTACGTAATCACTAAACAGGTCCAGTCGGCCAGCCAGCCTCGTCGGATTTCCCGATGAACCGCAGAACTTCTGCAGGTATCCCAAGAATACACCAGAAACCTTCCCGCAACTGTCTGTCAAGTCTGGGATGCCTTCAAAATTGCACGGTGCCATGTTTATTTATCAAACAAAATGAACACGGTGGTTCCGTGAAAGCTACATGATGTCCCAAAATTCAGGTCTTGTTGATTCTTTTCGTGGTCAAACCTCACTTCTTCTCTAGCTCTCATGGATAATTTGAAACCCCATCCCCACATTCTTAGCTTGGTTGCTTGAATTCCTTTGAACGATCAAACCCGGTTTTCGCTTCTCAAAATGCCGTAGCAGGGTCAAGATTCCTACTTCTCGGATCACAATCGGATGCTAACAACGAGACTGATGTGCAGCAGCGACTAATTCTTGACCTGAACCACGAACTAGGCTCGTCATCATTTTCTAGGAAGGATTCCCTTTGATATTTTTGATGTTCCCCCCTTTCTAAGGATTTTGGATCCTACCATTCCCAACTTTGGCTTTTGAACAATTGTAAGATTCTGTTTTTGTTGGTTCCGTCCACCATTTCGAGGCGTGAAATACCTATAATCGATGATCATATTGCCAATTGGCACCTTTGAAGCGAGATGTCAAAATTGGATGTCATCAAAGTTGTCAATATAACATGCCATTTCACGCTATTTGCCGTTACAGTTTTGTTACATGTGCACGTATATATATATATACACATACACAGGTACACATATGCGTTACATCCCCTCATAGTGTTTTCTTGTGGATATACGGATGTGACATCGGTTTTAAATCTCAGCCAACAGTTAACAATGTGCTATTTTTTTGCTTGAAGGAAAACAACAAATTGGGGCTTCCCATTCACCCACCATTGGCTTAAGGGAGAGAACCATTAAAGGCCTGCAGGTACCAGGTACATTTTGGGGTAAACCGGTAAAACCCCATGGTTTCCCAAAAAGATTTTCCATGGTTTCTTGTAGATTTTTCCCAACAAAACCAAACCGTTGACGGAAAAACATCAGGAGAAGGTGGGCATCATCTTGAAAGACACCCTGCCCAATCGATCTCGTTGGGCGGATATCGAGGCAACACCGCCATGTGAAACGTGGGGACCTTTTGGAGATGTTTTAATATTTTTATTATCATTGTTTATCCATACCAAACAAGGGGAATATAAAGAAATTATCCATATATATATACATACATACATATATATATACATATGTATATTTTTTTTTGGCCAAACACTTGGCTTCTACCAAGAGCTTTCTTGGGTGATTCCCATCCCTCCAAGCTAACATACTGACCCTGCTTTCTTGGGCGATTCCTCAGGTGGAAGATGCCTCTGAGGACTGCACGGATGGCAGTGGGGAGCCTCGATTTGAGTCTACTTGAGTACATGTATTTGTATGTGGACACAGATATGTACATATACATATACACAGATATGTATGATATGTGTATATAATATAATATATATATATATATTTACACATGTTCACACATAATATATTACTGGTATATGATATTATATGACTATGTATGTGCCATTATACACATAGCAACCAAACAATCATACGTGCTTGAGTTGCCAATGTCAATATGGATATTTCTCCATCATTTGGTGCATTGAAACACTTTCTGGGTAATGCGGACCTGGTACCTTACTGGAATAGTGGTTACTTTCCTGGAAATATCATATATATATATATATGTGTGCTTCACCATTGCTTTTCAGAGGGTCTATCACGATAAAATGTGAGATAGGTCAGATGGGTATTGGTCAGTGGCTACACCAAAAGACTAATTGCAATAAATCAATGGTCATTCCAGGATCCTAAAATGGAGGTACTGTACCATATAAGGCCATATTTTCTGGGGATATTCCCTGAAATTTAGGCCTGAAAAATAGGCCAAAAATATATGGCCGTTGAATAAAGGATCAGTGGTTTTTCTGACTTTGATTTTCCCTGTTTAATTCGGTGGCCCACGGACATCACAGTGATTTTTGGGATGTTTTTTTGAGTGATCCTCGCAGCCCAGATGCCGAATAACGTGGGAAATCCAGGATGCCGAAACGATGACGTTTCCTCCATATGGCTATGGATCAATACCTATTAATACCATTTTTAGGGGGATGAACATCCATTTACCAGCTATTTTGATGTGAACAAAAGGGGTACAAGGTTTTGACACACTGCCATATGTTCATATATTTTCATATCTTTTCCAAGGCATTTTGTTGACTGAGACTCCTGCCCTCCAAATTTCATGTGACCCTCATTGACCTCGCCATTGACTTCAATCAGCCCAGAATCCCACCTTTGATCCTCAAATCTGGGATCCATTTGTTGCCATTTGATGCAAATCTGATAGGGAGATGTTTTAGGAACATCTGGTTTCTTTGGGGCTTCCTCATGTTTTCGCTATTCTATTCTCAGTCAAGCCATTCTAATGGGATTATCAAGGCCAATCATCAATGGGCTTTTACCTAAAACATCATGGGGATAATACCCATTACCCTAGGGATCCAATCCCATTCAGTTCCAGGAGATGATTGGAGGTTCTGATCACGTTTGAAAACGATATCATGGCACTCTCCGAAAAGGATAAATCCATCGAACTAGTGCGATGCATCCACCTTAAACCCTAGCTAGTTCTAAACCTAGGTATATGGAGGTTTCCTGAAATAGGGGTACCTCCAAATCATCCTTTTTTTCAGAGGATTTATCGGATTTTACCTATTGTAAACCAATCATTTTTTTGGAGTACCCCCATTTTAGGACCCCTCCATATAGAACATGAATTGAACATGCATAAATTGCTGCATACCCACTGGTAAACTAACATAGCTATAGAAAAATCACCATTTATAATAGGTAAATCAACTGCAAATCAACTGTAAATGATAATCAATAGGTATAACATATGTTTATAATAGCTATTAACATATGTTTATAATAGGTAAATCAACTGTAAATGATCATTTTTAATAGCTATGTTAGTCATAACCAGAGGGTAAACATCATGGTGAACCCCAGCATTTCACCAGGTGCGCGGGCGGACGAGAAGCTCGCAGGGCGTAGACAGTCCGGCGCCCCTGGACGACGTCGGTCGGTGACATGGGAAGGGTAGGGGAAATCCTCCAATAGCTGGATGGTCTACTGTATCAGGGAAAACCATAGAAAAATGGATGAAAAATGGATGTAGCCCTATTTTTTTTTTGAAACCTCCAAATGATTTGGATATATCGGGAAGTCATGTAAGAATTAACTGCTGAGAATTAACTAAGGTTTATGGGGGATACAGAACTATAAAATGAATGGATGTTAATGGGATTTCCAATTTCAACTTGCCCTCTAATTTAACAGAGCGAACCGGAAAATCACCATGTTGAATAGGTAAATCAGCATTTTCATCATCAATTATAAATGGGCAATTGTCCATGGTTATGTTGAATTTTCCATAGCTGTAATTTGATCCATCTATACCATTGCTATACTATTTGAATCTATTTGAGATGTCTCTGATATCTAATGCATTCCGAAATTGTACCCAGATATATCTGTAGAATTATTTGATCTAGCTGATATGTTATAGTGATATCAGATACAAATTCAACGAATATACTATTGATATCATGATATCGATTTATCAGATCTCAGTTTCTGTGAAATTATATAATATCATATAATGAATTAATACCATGATATCAATAGGGTAGGGACATGGACGTTACTCGTACAACTATTATATTATTATTAGTCTTTTTTCTTTAGTGTGGTACGCCCAATAACAATACAACCATTTCTGGTAAATGTCAGGCTGGTTTATTATTGGGTGTAGCACATTTTTTTAAAGTTTCACTCCTATCTGGGATGATGATCAGGTAAGTATTTCATATTTTTAGGTGGGGTTGAAACTAGCAAGTTTAGAATCGCAATCAATCAACAAATGGGAATTCTATCCGTGGATTCTCTGGAACATCCAGTGCGCCCGAGGATGTTATCATCGGCAACGTTCGCCAACGGATTGGCACGTCAGCACAATACAGTACTCGCTAGGGACCGAGTAAACTTCACATCCCGGAAATGCCTATGGAGCGGCAGTGCAGGACTTACCCCTTTGGTATTTTCGCGCGATGATGGGCTCAAGTAACCAGTGTGTGCAGCTCTTGACCGCCTGCGAGTGAAGCTAATTCTCAGCCATGTTTTCATCCCTTTTCCCCTTGCGAAGCCATGTGCGGCATACGAAACCCGCACATCTCTAACCCTGGCCGGGGGGGTTGTGGGCTGTCACCCCCTGCCCCCTCCTTGGGGAGATCACCGTGTTGTCATAGGCAATCATCGAATCTTCCATGGGCCATGGAAAGCCAGTTCGCCAAGTGTATCTATATATATATGATATATATATATTATAGCCGCCATAATATAGTATATAACCATTATCAATATTATATAGTGATTATTTAAGCGTTTGATATCTATGTATGAACCATTCATAGCCACCAAAAAAGCCCCATTATACATATTATACCAGGGGATACTTTGTCCATCTCTCTCTCTCTCTATATGTATATATATATAGAGGTGTACATCTTCTTCGCTTCTAGAGTGTGTACATGTTACTTTATCAATATATTTATATTTATATATATATGATATGTTTGGGATTATGTTATGCATTGGTCAGGCAACCCGCCAAAAGAGCTATATGTATGTAACCCCTTGTACATGTTTGATCACTTGCAGGACTTGTAGTGTAGGTCACGCAAGGTGGTGAAACGGTTCAAACACCTTGAAGCAACATCCAGCTGTGTCCCTTATCATCATCACCCCTACACCACCTATCTTCAATACGCATGTGTATCTATGTGATGTATACAATTTCACGTCTTCAACCAGTATCTGGGTGGAACAAAGCCCCCCACATTCTTCGCCAGCGATTCCCCACTTGGAGGATCACCCCACTTCGGAACCGATATAGAAAACCCATAATCTGATTGACCCCGAGGAATTGGCGACTTCACCAGGCATAGAAACTTTCGAAACCATAGAAGAACCCACTTGCCCGGGCCTTTCCGTGGATCTCCATGGGTCGTTGAAGGCTCGGCCCCCGCGGCGGCCGCCGTCCCAAGTTTCCTGCGGCAGATGTGCAGAAGGTGGGCGGAAACGGTGAAATGGCGAGAAGAACGGAGGAGTTGTTGGCCACACAAGGTTTTTGAGTACAATATAATGTCAACCCTGGATTAATAAACCCCTAGGCTGTTTAATTATTTTAATTGGGAGGGTACCATTTAAGTATCAAATCATGACTATTGGGGGAATATCCCCCTAATCAATAAGCCATGGTTTATGAATCCGGGGTTGACATTATAGGGCTTTCCCAAGTCATGGGGGTACCCCCAGTTATCATCCATTTCTAGATGGATTTAAACCATTTTAAATAAACCATCCAGCTATTGGAGACATTGATGGAAACCCCCAATATGCCGAAAATCATGAGGATATCTTGGTAGTTAACCCCACGGCCAAGCGATACCAAGTATGATCAGGGCTTATAGATCACCAACAACCAACGAATTCAGGGCGAGAGGGCGAGTCTTAACCAAGGATTTCACATAGAAGCACGAGGAATACGAGGATTTGTTGACTGATCTGTTTGATCTACAACACCCAAGCTCGTTTGTAGATGAAGAGTTGGGTTGAAAAGGTGGATAATTATAAGACATATAAAAATATATCTCTTTGTTGCTGGATGGGGAAGATGAGCCAACTTACTCAAAGAAGTTCTTCTCTGGCCTAATGATAGACCCCTAACTTGTAACATAGAACCCAAGAATGGTGACATCAATTAATGGAAATCATCTTTAAAATCCAATTTTTGCTGCCTCATGTTAAACCTAGGGGGTGCATTTCATGACCTATCTCTACCAATCAGATTGGGTCTTCAGACTTTAATGCAAGCATTTCGTCCTCTCTTACTCTTATCCTTCCTTTGTCTCTCTTTTTCAGATTCCAAGAATTTTATTCTCATTTTTTCAGATTCCATTTTTTTGGATCAGGCTTCTCCCCTTACTGTACCATACCAGGTGCTTTTTTGATTCCCATTCTTTTCTGATGTCCTTTTTTGGATTTCCATGGATTTCCATGGATTTCCATGGATCTCCAATGTTTTTCCGATTCTTCCCAGATTGCACTTTTTTCTTGTTCCCGTTCTTTTCACATCTTTTCGGATTTCCAGATTCTCCATTCTCTTAGATTCTGTGTGATTTTAGATTTACAGTACCTTTTTTCTTGTGTTTATTTCAAGTCTTTTGAGATGTCCCCGTGCTTCAGACTTCCCAGTCTTCATTCTGATTTTGTTCTTTCCCTTTCTCCTGCCTTCCTAAATTCTTACAATATGACCTGTGTGCTTGGTCTGGGTGTAGCCCCTGGTATCCCCTCGTACTCCACTAGGAAGACCGAGTGATTGGCAGCGGATTCTCAGAAGCAATGCTTCAAATCTGGATAGACACACATTCGTAGCCCGTCATTTCCACCAGTTCTGAACAAACTTGGGCAATTTTTTACAATATAATTGATATATATATATATATTATATGGATATTACTATATGTGTATACGTACATAATTAAACCTGGTTGATGGTTTGGAGCATTTTTTATTTTCCATAATTAATATGGGATAGTCCTTCCCATCCATAATATATGGGTTGTAGTCCTTCCCATTGACGAACTCATATTTTTCAACATGGTTAAAACCACCAACCAGTAAATAAATAAATAAATAAATATATATATATATATATATTATATTATATTATATTATATTATATTATATGGATATTACTATATGTGTATACGTACATAATTAAATAAATAAATGTATATATATATACATGATATTACCGGACGGATGATGTTTGACAGCAATGCTGTGGCTTCGACTCACGGACTCACGTCGTGTCTTTGGGAGTTTGTGGAGATGTTGGTTGGAGCCTCCCATAGTGCTAACCCACCTGGTTTTCAAATCTTCATGCTTCTGAATTTATACAAATCTGAAATGATTGGGAATAGATATATATATATATCTTTACATAAATGATCATCAATTCTCCAATGATCATATCCAATTATCATCAACTATAACCAATTCTCATAGCAATTCTCCTGTGTTCTTTTTTGATACCTCCTGTTTTCTCAGACCCGCCAGGTACATCCCGTGCCCGAGCCAGCAATGCCAGCTGGAGATTTCCAGGCGACCGGGGAAAATTCTTGGAATTTACCCGGCCTGGTTATGTCAACAGTTTGCGAACTGGAAGCCATGGCCATTTTGAACTCGTGGATTTACCCAGCTAGAAAATGGTGATTTTTCCAGTTCGTTATGTTAGTCATTACCAGGCCGGGTAGATTGAGAATTGATAGAAATGATCCTCTCACTAAGCTATTTTTTGTATTTTGGAGTGCAAACAAATGAAGGCGCCTAAGCTAGAACTTATAGGTGAATTGAATCATTAGGAATTTAGCTGAGTGAACCTTCAACATTTTGGACTACATTTTTTCTTGTCTCGAAATAACTTGGACGCCTAGACGTATGAAGTGCTTTTTTTTGAAACGTTCACATCCTTGAAACATTTCTCGGCTTTTTTTTGAGGGTGACTGTAAAAGCTGTGAATATTTCATAGCCAGCTAAGTGGTTTTTTTTTCACTGGCCATTTCAGGTTCCTAAATTGGAGGTACCTACCATAAGGTCTATGTAAGGCCTATGTAAGGGAATATCCCCAGAAAATATGGCCTTATATGGTACAGTACCTCCATTTTAGGATCCTGAATTTCCCATTGACCGGGTCTCCAAGATGACAGATTTCGGGTGATTGGGGGATCAGGAATCAAAGAATGGCCGGGTGGATTTTCTATGGGGAGGGATTCTCATCAGTTCAGTGTCCCTAACACAAGCTATGCGGTAAATCCATATACCCTCCGGAAATTTAACAGTTCGCGACATAGAAAATGGATGAACATGGACCATTTATAAAATTTATAGTTGATTTACCCATTGATAGCATGGTGGATCTTTCCCGTTCGTTATGTAAACGTTTACCAGGCCGGGTAAACGCCATAACAAAAACCATCTGGAGCCCTTTGGATCGGTAAAAAAATCCAATGGACTGAGAGGATCCCCCGAGTTGTGTTTGTTAGCTTAGCGTCTCCGAATTAATTTCCAGAGAATATATATAGATATATAGATATATAGATAAAGATCATAATAACATATATCATTTCACCAACTTCGATAGCTATAAATCGACTATAAATCCCTACATCCCAGCCGCTTTCCAGCCACGAATTTGGGGCGAGGCCAAACCATACATCAAACCACAGGCGGGGAAGGGGCCAGGTTTTCCTTTTTCTTTCCGGTCACCAAACGTGGCTGTCTGGAAATCCCATATGAATGGGAAAACCGTAGGAAAACCCTCGGAAACCTTGCCCAAATTCCTTCTGAATATGGCTTTTTGATGGGGCAAGTCATGTTTACCAGAGGAAATTCAAGGTTTGAGACACATTGCACAGATGCTACTCATTTAACACTTTTTTGGAAGAACGTTGGGCACCCACCTTGGACCGGTACCGAAAAAATCTGGAGTGCCCTCTTCGTCACCAACCTGGAAGATCTGAAAGTGCAGAACTTGTTTGGTTTTCTCTGGATGAAAATGGAGGCTTTCGATTCCTAATGAAGTTGGTCTATACTATGAGTCTATATGTATTAAAGTTTGGCAAACATTGGAGAATTCAAAGGATCCAGCCCTCATCTCCTCACCATTTCTTTTGATGTCCAGCAATGATGATGTCACAGTCGATGAATCTGGATGCATTGCGTCCAAAAAGCATCCCGCTTGCTGTTTCCCGGTGGCTGAAAGCGTCTAGTTGTCCTTCTTAGATGATCTATCGAAGTTCCTGAAACTTGTATCTTCATCATTGAGTACGAGCTTAATTTCAACCCAGGATTAATAAACTATAATAACCCCCTGGTCTATCGATCTGGCATGTATTATAGTACTTGTGAATATTTTGGATGATCACTTACCACTTTGGGGGCAAATATACCCCGAACAAACCAGGGAGTATGAATCTGACGTTGACACCACTTCATGCGCACTGCAGGCTGCAAAGGGCCAAGTTTTACTGGTGGGACTCCCCCACACGTGGTTGACAAATCAGGAAAAGCTGCCCAATGAACCATTCAGAGCAAGGAAAACACGCCAACATCTCCGAATTTTTTGGCTACCTCTCCGGGTTCATCAACCATAGCAATTGAACATCCATGGGACCATCACTGAACTCAATGGGGGATTGAGGCCGTGCCCTGGCATATGGAAGCTTGGGGCATGGACTGGGGATATGGAACGTGGGGAGGCCTGGTCCTGCCAACCTGGGATCACTTCGAAGATTGGAATCTGAACCATCTTTAAATCTGGGTAGAGAAAAATCATTGGGTTTACTGGCGGGTTTACTACATTACCCTCTGGTAAACGTTTACATAACTATGGAACTAATCACCATGCTATTCATGGGAAAACTCATTATTTCGACTGGGCCATGGCTTCCAGTTCGCTATGCTATGACATAACCAGGCCGGGTAAGTTCTATCCCCAATGATATTCCCATGATTATCCTATGAAAAATCACGACCTCGCTGATGTCACCGGAATGATGCTGAGGATAAAATGCTGAGGTGCTAGGGGGAATCATCCTGGCCAGCCTGGCGGAACTTTTCAGGTATTTTCAGGTAAGCGATTCATTATAATTCAGCCATAATTATATACACATATTACATAATATGACTATAGTATCAGTATATATATATACACAGTATATACACATACAAACATAATACATATTCAAGTACATCGGATAAATCTATAGTATCATTCTATATCATTCTATATCTATCTAATATGTTAGTACATGTTAATATATATATAGAATACACTGTACACAATAATCATATTTTTTTAAAAATGGATATATGATGAACAATGGGGTAGACCACCAGGAGGATCACCCCACGGTTGTTCCTACCGGTGGGGATGATAGGGCGACTGTCGTAGCAAGCCTCAAATAGATAGAACAGTTGGAAGCCTGGGCATTTAGATGACATCAATTTGGGATGAATTTTTGGAAGTTCCAAGCTGGAAACTGAGTTAAACTTTTTTGAGCGAAGACTCCCTGCCGAGGTATTACGAGACCTATGACACATCGGACTGGCCCAGCCGAGCTGATTTGGACCCGGGGGGCAGGGTTCTGTCTGGATGATGACTGGTTGGTGGTGGGTGAAGCGACTTGTGAAGGATCGACCGTAAAACAGGCGGGAGGGACTTGTCAACCATCAAGAATATTGGTAAACTGTCCGGTGAAGGTTAGTTGAATACTCTTGATCAGTTTGATGGGGATCTATGTGTATCTTACGCATACATACATACGTACGTACGTACATACATACGTACGTACATACATACGTACGTACGTACGTACATACATACATGCATGCATGCATACATACATAATATGTATATGATTGTGTATATAGAGAGATTTTCCTGGCTAGTTAGACACCATGCAGGGTAAATCAGGGTATGTTGTATATACTCTAACCTAAAACGTATGAATTTGAGGTTTCTAGTGGCGCATTTGTTTTTAGGAGAAATAAACCTATGTTCAAAAATAAGCATCTTTTGGATTCATTTGGGACAAACACGCCTTATTTCTAAAAATTAAGCCTTATTTAGGACAAATGCGCCTTATATCGAAATACGCCTTATTTAGGACAAATACGCATTGTTTCTAACATATAAGGCTAATGAGCCTAATTTCAACAAACGGACGGTCAATCTCACCGTCAAACTCATTGTGAGACTCACCATCAAGTGTTTGAGGTTTGAATAGAGCATACGCTTCAACTTTAGATAATATATATATATACATACATACATACATA
>Ga0126342_10000348_pt1 | contig 46957 bp, 43 predicted proteins | sample Cyp1metagenome_FD_92528 | JGI IMG/M metagenome (GOLD analysis project Ga0126342, IMG submission 92528) | Coral microbial communities from Lord Howe Island, Old Settlement Bay, Australia - Cyphastrea 1 metagenome | ecosystem: Host-associated > Invertebrates > Cnidaria > Coral ...
ATATTAGATATAAAATTGTGTTAGATATATAATATTATATTAGATATTTAATATTATATTAGATATACAATATAATATTATATATATAATATTATATTATATAATATATAGTATTATATTAGATATATAATATTATATTAGATATATTATATATATTGTATATTATATATTTATACTTCATTGTATATAATTATGATATACTATATAGATATATTATATTACTATATATTATATATTATTATATATTATATATTATATACGTACATATATAGTAAATGTCATGGGAATACAATGGGTATACGGTTGCAACAACATGATGCTACATGTGGTGGGTCTTCACCAGGGTCCCTGAGAGCCGGGTTGGACTTGCCGGACGTGGGAACCCGTCCGTCATACGTGGCTGTTGAAAGTCAAGCTGCAGGACTATATCCGTTCAAAATCATTCAAACCAAACATCACCCAAGACCCATGATGATCATTGTATCTAATATATATATATATAGTATATATGTGATATTGGGAGGGTATGGGCTATGGTTTCTGAACATATCAAACATTCACCCTTTCAAACGTCCTCAACGGCTTCTTTCATCAGCCGTCCACATCGTCGACATCTTGTCGGCATCAATTGCTCAGGCGACATCTGGAAGGACGCTGGAAACTCCGGATCAATAGACCCCATGGCTGGTTTTCTCAAATGGGTTGCCATTTTGCAGATGACATTGGGACGTTTTTTTGGGAAGATGGGAGAATCATGACGCGAGAGCTTCTTCCATCCTGGCACTTTCCACTGGTTGGCCCCCCTAAAAAAAGAGTATAGCTTCTCCAATTCCCAGTGGATTGTAGAAACCCAATAGAAAGATAGAAACATATTTTTGGATCTTAGTTCCATGATGTGTCCCCTAGAAAAAAGCCAGCTTTCGAACTTGTCTATCTCCTATCAACCAATGGAGAAACCATCAAACAAAATTTACCCTCTGGTAAACTGACATAGCCATGGAAAATCACCATTTTTAAAAACGGTAAACCATCTATTTCTATGGGCCATCTATACCATGGCTATGTTAGTCATAACCAGAGGGTATACCAAAGTCATAAAGTCCAGGTATCTCTGCTGTTCCGCGTTGAGAACTTCTGGGATTGAGCGGACTGCGACACAACGGACAGGTCTGTGCGGTGCGCATCCAGCTCGCCAAGCAGCTACGGTGAAAGACGTGCCGGCCGTTGGCACAGGGAGCCAGGGCGATGTCATCGGGTGCAGCAAAGTCCACCAAACAAATGGCACAGTTTGAGGCGTAAGTCCTGAGATTTCTGATTTCGGGCTAAGATGGGCTAAGGGGACCCAAATGGACCCAATGTTTAAAAGACACATCAAAATATCTTCCTTAATTTGTGTTCCGTTTGATCTTAAGGATCTTGAAGCTACGTTAATGGGTTACGGTTTGCATTGGTGATAGAAATTATTTCGGATCTCGCAGAATCTTTTTGGTGGCTGTCGGCAAAATCTATATGGAACTCCTGGGGTTCCAAAGCACCAGCCCAAATTGCAGTGAATACCCTCTGGTAATTTAACATAGCTATTGAAAATACCACATTTATAGTTGATTTACCTATTTAAAATGGTGATTTTCCATAGCTATGTTAGTTTACCAGAGGGTACTTGGATCACTTGGTTCAGCAAAGTGGCCCACCTTTGGTTTCCATATGTTTCTGAGGAATGCCCTGGAAAATTCACACATCACCAATCAAACAAACCTGGTCATTTGGTTTCAACAGATTTCCAAAGTACGTTTTTTTGTCCCAGAAGTTGAGTAAACCCGGAAATGGCCAGAAAATACCGAGAAGCATGATGATAAACCATTAGATTCACGATTACCCCAAGCCTATAAAAAGAAATGATAATCATCCCAGACTTTGGGATGAAAGCTGCAACAAGATTTGAGTTTTTGTGAAAATGGCGTACCCTAATGTTGGTCATGGATGAAAAATCATCATGTTCCCCTATAAAACAGCGATAAAATCGGGGCCATCCCCCATGTTTCGGACAAACAGATTTGACACGGTTGCAAAACCCAAGGAATCTCACCATTTTGATGCTGAACCTTGGATTAAAACTTGATATGGTCAATGTGAACCCACAGGTTTACGGAATGACCCTCAAGCCATCGGCTTGAACCTTCAATCTCCATGTTTCATGGAGAATTCCCCATTTGTTGATATTGTTTGTGGGTTTTTTCCATGGAACAATCCCCTTTAAAAAATATCCAGGTCCGACCGTCCGAGTGTCTCATCATTGAAGGTCTCGGGCCGATACCTGATTCTGGTAAAGCTCCGAGCCAGGTTGGCGGGATCCGTCAGAAGACCCACGCACCACAAGATGGGCTTCAGGCAAGGACCCCAGGTGAGCCAGAGGAAAAAGCCCAAGACCTGGCATTTCCCAAGAGCCCAAAATCCTCCAAAAGTGGCTGCCAACAAGGCCCAACAAAATAAAACATATAAGCTATACCTGCTACACTGGATGATCACAATAGTTATCCCAATCCTGAAAAGTTAACCATTAGGAAGTTGGACAACAATAGTTGTCCGGGACGTAAATTACCGTCATGCATTTTGACAGCCTATATACATTATATATCATATAGATTATATACATATACAGGTATATGCATATATACATCAAGTATACATATATATATATATACAACATATACAAGTATATATATATATATATAAATTCAACATATATAAATATATGATATGTGCATATTCCACTACTTGGTGCTTGTTGCCCAGGAATGCAACTCATTGTCATGTGTTGTTCCCTTTCACATATAGGGTATGGAAGGTCACCAACATATAAGGCCACAAATGTACCATCCTTAGAGGGAAAACAATTTATCCTTTCCATGCATGATTCACCCTTTAAATTTGATTTTAATCCCATCTCACCTGGGCCTCCCCTGATCCAACGCTAAGAGGCCTCATCATCACCCATCCAGGTGATCCCATCATTTTCCAAAGCACGGCTCGTGGGGTGAGCTGGAGTCACGCATTTTGCGTGAGGTTGTGAACCTGAAGAACCATTTTGCAGCACAAGACTTTGTATATATAGATCTATATCCAATTGACTTATACAGAGATTTTTAGTATAGGTTCTAGAAAACACTCCCCTTGTTTCATAGTCCCAATATCCCAGCTTAGGAATCAACAATGGAGGTGATTAGCGCACAATCTATTTGCATATATAGATTTCCCACCTGAAGGGTACCTACATCAAACATTGTTACAGTAAATTTCCTGATATCCCACTGGACAAGCTATATATCCAGAGTGTTCCAGACATGATTTCCACTTTCAATTTGATCCTCGTTTTATAAGATTATATATAGCATGCACGCAATCAATGATATATATATAGCCTCTGAACGTCATGGCCTGTGCGTTCGTGTGCGTTGGCGATGGCCAGCCAAGCTGCAAAGTGGAACCAGCGCACATCTGCCCTGTTTAAATGGGGGTTGGTGATGGGATATGGTAGATATTGCACGGGGTTGTTATATATGGGAACCTTAATGAACTGTTTTTACCAAGTGAACATCCAATCAATTGCAGGATCCATCGATCCCACTTGGTTGTAAAAAGAACAGCTTAGCAACATCTTATGTTCTTTTCCAAAAGAAAGTTTTACACAGCAGCTCACATCAAATGCTCTCATTGGCCCATGCTCTCATTTGTCGCTGCTCCTGCGCAGACCATTTTTGCTGTGGCTGATCAGGGTGGTGGGGATTGAACAAAACCCACTGCCATGGCTTGCATGTCAAAGGGAAGCAAAAGTCGTGCAAGCTCCCCAGGTTCCACCAAGAGTCTTATTGTCGGGGACTTTGAATTGGACAATCTCCCGATGATGTGGGATGACATTCCCGCTGTGCGGGAAAGGATTCGGGAGAACAACAATTTGTGTCTAGCAATAGACCCTGAATGTGGGACACCTAAGTCGATCTATGTAGATGCGACGACGGAAAATGTACGGCTGAACAGTTTCATCTTGATGCCCATCTTGACTATCATGAAGGATCACCAGAAGCAGTTGCCAGGCATCAACTGCTTGATCAGTGCCATAGAGAAGTTTTACGTTCTTGCAAAGCTTCCTAGAACGAAGGATCAGGCGTACCAAGAGGGCTGGGCGATTAGACGCCTCATCGGAAAGGTCAAGAAAATCACGTACCGTGCCACCCCACCACAGGACTGGCATTCCATGGTCCATGCAGCTATCAACCAACAAATTGTTCAAGAAAAAAACCATGCATTTTTATTTCGATGTTGTTTGTTGCAAATGTTTCCCTTCGATCCTGTCACCACCCATCACCCTCTACCCTGGTCTCCTCCCAAAACGGCTCTGCAGGATGAAGTTTTGCAAAACCTTGTCAGTGCCATGGGCATTGACATCGAGGCATGCTGGGACATATGGGGCAGGCAAACCTTCCAGCACATGGTCCTGAACAAAAAGATTATTTCGATCACATGCCAATGTGGGTGACCTATATATTTTATTTCATCTATTCGATCCTGTGCAAACTGCTTTCACGGTATACCGGTATACCATGCAAGTTTTCCTGAAAGTGTTGGGCTGCTGTTATCATGGGGACCCTGCAGGCAATGACAACCCTTTAATGTTGCATATATACAATCATGGGGCACCAAGTTGTTTTGACATGGTGGCAAATCATTAAAATTTGTATATACAGTAGCCCATTTAAACGGTGGAAATCATTTTAGCCTTCAACTTCCATATAAGCCCGTGTTGATACATGCGGTATCCATTGGTTCTATATCAGGGAACCTTTGCGGCAAAACCATCAGGTTGATTACATCATGCCTCTAAATATATAGGGCCTAGTCCAACAAAAAACTGGTCAATGTCTTACCCGATAGATTCTGATAGGTTTGATGATCCAATAAAATCATTATACCATACCAGTCTTAGAAATTGCAGTGGTGACATTCATGTAGAAACTTCCGTGTGGCTCCCTGGAGGATTGGCAGCCTGCAGAGCACCATGAACCGTTGGACGACTCCATGGGGGATGATTCTGTGGCCCCACCGGTGGATTCCTCTCCAAACCCCATTTCAGATCCGCAGCCTTCCATTCTTAGTCAACGACTTTTTGATGATGAGTTTGACAATTTTCAGGGTGAATTGGACACCATTATGGATCGTTTGGAACAAGAGCTACCTGAGATTCCCCTGGGAGGGCCAGATGCCCCACAAGCCTTGGCTTCAAAGGATGGCGGACCACCTGTGCAACCACCTGCGCTGAAGGGCAAGGGGGCTGATCCAGGGACTGTTCCCAAGCCACCTCTTCCTACCCCATGCCGTACCCCACGTGGATGCACTGGAACTTTTCAGACATGCCAATCTCATCAGGATATGGGTCTGCCAGTTTGTCCAACATAACTGTTGGCAATCGCTTTCTCCAAATCTACATGTGTTTTGCTCAGCAAGACTTGAAATTGTGACCACTATATATGCCAGATTATGCCAGGTCATTCTAAATAATTGGGGTTCCCATGTGTATATATATTTTACCCTGCATGCAGCTTCCCCTGTAGGACTTGGGAGCCGTGGAGATATCTTCTGATGAGGAGAATTTGCCATCGGGTTCTTCCCAACAAAACAGATTGAGTCAGACCGACATGAACGTCATCATGGAAGCCATCAAAAACTTCAAGTTGTGTTTTGGTTCAAGTATATTTGATGTTATCCAACGTGAATCCACTTTTTTTGGGGGGGAGCTGGATGGTGCGGGCTGTTGGCCTAAGTCTTCAACATCCCTACAACGTTTGCTCTGAAGCAATCACAACTTATATGTATGTGTATTTTTTGGGGGACGGTATTTATCATTGCATATAAGTGTGTATATACATATATATATATACAAGTATAGATTAGATACAAGGTCTGTAAATGCATCTTTCCTTCAGTTTATTGTCGCCCAACATCTTCCTTGATCATTCAGGTCTGAAGAGAGCAAAGGATGGACGGATAACGTTGAAGACAAGACTGCTTGTTTCTTGGTGGGCTTGGTGTGTTGTTGTGCATTTATCTTGTAGCTTATGAAGGGACCTTTCTTTATATAGTGGTATATTTATATGATTTGTATGTATGTGATTGTATGCATGATCTTATATTGGTTTGGGTTTTGACAAATAGCAATTTTACAGGGGCGGATCCAGCAAGGTTCGCGCCCATCATTGGACAATGCACAAGTTGAGATCCTTTCTGATTCACAACTTCCTCCGGTGGCTGCAGGAGATCAAGATGGGACCCTAGTTCCTTACTCACCAGGTTCTATGTTGAACACGGATGTGGCGCGTGAAACCCTAAAGAGCGTAGACGTGCATGAGGAAGCCATGCAAAAGCAGGTGTGTGGCTCATGCACAAAGAAACAACTATAGCTTTTGAATCCTGTGACGTACAGAATTGTTATTGTGTGTGAGGTGAGGTGCATGCAACCCCAGTCAAAAAATATATACAAATATAAAACATACATGTCATGTATACACTATTTATATATAGTTTTATATATGTATTACAAACATATATATATAGAAAAGCGATTCCTTTTATTTTAACAAAAAAACATATACCCAAACTTACCAGAGCTGCTTCCACCCTGCAGGTCGAGTTGTATGGGGAGGAGTGTGTCGAGGTTCCAGACCACCAGATCGTCACTCGAAGGATGCAATTTCAAGGCAAGACTCAGAAAGCAGAGAAGAGGAGACAGAAGAAGGAACAGAAGAAGTTGGAAAAAGATGAGAAAAAAGCATTGAAAGAGCAGAAGAAACAAGAGAAGCTGGCAGAAAAGAATGCAAAGATGGCCGCAAAACAGGCCAAGAAAGAATCCAAGACAGGCAAGACGACTGAAAAAACGGCAGCCAAGTCGAAGCCCGGAAAGAAGAGTTTGACTGCTGCTGAAAAAGCTGAATTATGGAAGCCATCCTGTGTCAAAAAGACCACTTGGAAGAAAAAGGTTGCCAATGAGGAGCCTGTGGATGATCAAGGGTCTCCTGAGCTGTCGACACCTGCTGGGATGTCGGAGCAAAAGTCTTCCCCGGTCAAGAGTCGACAAATGAAGAAGCTGAGAAAGATGAAAAAGGCAGCCAGCAGAAAGGCAGCGACAGGTGACATCACCCCTGAGAAGACAGGTCCCTCTCCTGAAAAGAACTCAGAAGAAGTCAATGCGGCACAAGAAGAGAAGGTTGAAGAGAAGGTTGAAGAGAAGGTTGAGGAGAAGGGCAGGATTGACGAGAAGGATCAGGCTTTGGCTGAAGAGACAACGAAAGATACGACAATTGAAGAGAAGGCAGAAGCAGCCGAGGGCAAGAAGAAGGTGTCCAAAGAAAAGAAACGGACCGCAAAGAAGACAGAGGGAACGAAGAAGACCAAGGCAAGTGAGAAGAAGCCCAGATCTGCAGAGGGAGAAGTGAAGCAAGCAAAGAGATCCAAGAAGAGCCAAGAGAAGAATGATAAGGCAGGCAAGAGCAAGAGCGAAGAAAACAAGAAGAAGAAGGGAGACAAGACAGAGCATGCAGATCAGGAGAAACCCAAGAAGTCAAGGAAGAAGGAGCCAAAGAAGGTGAAGGAAGTGCCGGTGAATGAGGAGGTCAAGGGGTTGGTGTTAGAGACCATCAAGGAGTGTAAGAGTTCTCATTGCACGCACCCTTCTTTTGAAAAACCCATCATGCCAACGGGGTCGTGGGTGAGCCCCTACTGGACCCGAAATGCTGTTGGAGTTGTGGTCCCTAAGCGATTGGTGAAGGGTGACCAGAACAGGAAGACCAAGGAGGTCAGGAAGACACCAGGAGAGGTCAAGAAACAGATTGCTTACTTCAGTGGTGACACCCCATGCATCTATACGAACTATGTTTTGGCAGGGATTTTCGTTCCTTGGTAAAAAATGGGGAACCCATGCATGTAAGGGGTATATAGGATGTTACGGGGCGCCAGGGGTGTGAGTTTGGCTGGTGATGTCCAGCACCTATATGGTTCCAAAAATAAATAAATAAAAAAATATATACATTTGGATGTCCCATTCTTGGCTACAGATTTTCAAACATGCACATCCCCCTAAATTAAATATAAAAAGATCTGACGCTCTTTTCCCAGGCTGATGAGTTGGGGAAGGAGCTCAAGTCCGAGGACCCGGATCCCACTTGCGAGCGCCTTCAGACCCTGCAGCTGGAGCTCAACGCGTCGCATGATGCAGCCTTGGCTGAGTGGAATTCCCGTGAAAATCAATAAAGATCAATCTACCCGTAGGTTTGCCAAAGGCAAGTGTGTCTAGTCACTGTTTCAAGCCAGCCAGTGCTCGTGGTTTCAGCGGTTCAGGGTGCCAATCAAACATAACCACCACTATTTAAATCACAGATTGCCCATGTTTTCGTCAATCATTGATCCATTGATTACATGTGGAATCACCCAACCAGCGAACCGTGCAAAATTTTATAATTTTATTGGGTTGAATTATCTCTGATCTCCAATGATCTCTGGCCGGGTGACCACGCATCCAAGCACTCTTTCATTTGCGATTGCTTGTGTGACGATACGATTCTAGTTAGGGGGTTTTGCACATGTTGACAACGGTGGTTCCCCATAGACTCCAATTGTTGGAACAACATGGAACAACCTTTACTTGTCAAAGAGGACCATGACTTTTAAATTTGTTAACGGAATGTCTTCAGTGGTATGTTCAAAACACTTTACTTTATCTGTTTGTTTGTCGACTTATCTTGTTGAAAATGTTGGAGCAGGGGTTGCCGCTCGTTGTGTGCATGTATGAATTATCACCAGGTTGGATGGCCACTAAACAAAGGTAGCTCTCCTTTCGACTTCAAAATTATTGGGGTATCTCAACGACAATCCACAATCTGTGGAAGTTGCAGCGGCAAAAGGAAGTGATCTATGAGAGAACATTGAGGTCCTGCAGACCTACCCCATCATTTGTCTATCTCCTGTGGATAATTACACTTGTTTATATACCCCTATATGATTTCATTTTTACAATTATGTAGTGAATCTATAAAGTTATATGATGATATACTTCCTTGATTTCATGTTGGCATATATACCGTCCCCAGGTAGCTCTGATATTGATAGATGCACCCTTTCCATTTCAACTCCCCAGTCCATATATACAATTGGTTTCCCAGCCGCGCATTGCCCCATGCCAGGTCCATTGGTGTGAGCAATGCCTCCCAGAGCGAAGCTTTTCAAGAGGTGCACCAAAAACTCCCTGAAACAAAAGGGCCCTCACGTGACTTCGCAAGGCTCCCTGGGCTCGCTTTTCAGGGTTTAGTCTTCTTGGATGTTGAATATATATAATGCAGAGTTACATGCACATATATATATTGATTTATTGTATTGCATGGCAAACACTGCATGCACATGTTCATTCTATTGATCCCAAACAGTATATGTTCAATATAAATTGGAATTCAAAACCAAAGATGGTCTGATGAATTATATATTGAAAAATCAAAGGCCATCTGTGATTTGGAATGTTGATCAAAAGCTGCATGAGGCACTATAGCTTTCCAAACACCTGTTCATTTCCAAAGCACGTTGGGATCAAGGGCGCTGGAAATCCAAAAGAGTTCCCCCTGAAAATTATATTGGCCATGAGTTTGGTCTATTTACGGGTTCACAGCTCATGGCTACATGAAAGTTGATAACAACCCCCCCGGCGATCCTACAGCAGCCATGGTGACCGGTCGGGACAAGCTTGGGGAGGTGACCAAGCGATTGGCAGCTATGGGGATCCCAAAAGATGCATGGCCAAATGGTTGGTGCTTCAATAAAGGGGATTTATATACGATATTGTTTTCAAAGCGAATTACAAAGATGGGCATGTACAAAGCTCAGCATGTTTTTAAATCTGGTCATTTACAAAGAGAGTTGACCTACCTGGTTATGTATATATAAATACAAATCTGGTCGTTCAAGCACTGCTTGGTTGAACTAATGCAGGAATGCATCACTTGTTCAAAGAGGGTAGTGTTGAACAAATTCACATTGGATTGATTTGGGAAAAAAACATCCATTTCCTCGCCCAGGCATTTTGCTGGATGGTCATTCTGACGGCCTTTGCTCAGAACCTCCCAACATTTGCAGAGGAGACCCATGCAATGGTTCCCATGACTCAGCAACCATCTATAATTTTGAGACCAGAAGTGCATTATGTATATATATATATATTATATAAGGAAGTCTATGTCGCTTTCCTGACCCCGTCTCAACAAAACCCATCTCTCCCAGCATGCCTATATAGTTCGGCATGGTGCTCTGCTTGGCACATGCACGCAGGAGTTGACCTTTTGCGAGTACTTCGCAGGTCATGGGGCAGTATGGCGCATGATGAGAGCAGATAGTGTCAGCTGCACCGGGGTTGACATTAAGTACTGGGATGATCACAAGCCTGATGATGGATCATGCAAAGATCGCACCAACCCCTTCGACATACTGAGTGACTCCGGGTTCCCGTGTGGCCCTCAAGATTTGCATGGGATATCTATATGTTTTTTTGGATTTTGGACAGCTGAATGCAATAACCCTGTATTTAATGGGATCGTTTCTGGCCGGCTTTATCCATGAGGCTCTGTATCCATTTAATTCTGAGTTGTTCCTGGCAATCCTTCGCAAGTCTTTGGGCTACGGTCTGTTCAAGCTGGGTGAGAATAAATGCCTATACCAGCTGTCGCTCTGTTTTGAACCCGGAGGGAGACCAAGGGAAAAGATACATACAGTTAGCTAACTGTATGATGTCACGGTTACTTGTCCTTGCCAAGTAGTCCAATTTTCTTTGACCATGTTCATCAGTTTTTTTTTTATATACGGAGATTCACAAAGCACATGCACCATGGCATTCAGTCCCTCAACTTAGGTGTGTGCTGTTACTGGCACTGACAGTAGCATGTGGAGGATCATATCTACTTGAGCAACCAGCAAGCTCAGTCATGGGAGAATATTTTCGAATGCAATGGTTCACTTCGGTGATCAAAGCATCCTGGCTACAGGGAATACCCGTGCACCTGGTTTGCCCATGGAAAAAAAATGTGGCAACATCATACACCTATTTTCATTAATGTGTCATGGCAAAGTGCTAGGAGGTTTTCCCCAACCATGTACTTTTCTGGTTCAAATCCCATCGGACTTGAATTATAAATTATATATCAAACCAGGGGGATGCAGCTGCAACAGCAACGTATATATAACCACTGATTTCCACCAATGACCACCAAAGTCTTAGCTCCCTGGCTTGCTGAGACCTACTCCATCAAATGGCACATGGGCCACTATGAAGCGCCCACACCTAAGCCATCCCGTGGCTGGTGCAACAACCGGATGTTCCAGCACTTGAACCTTGGGAAGTACCAACACACCTCCACCAAGAAGGGTGGCAAAGCTGCTGCAAAGGTTGAAACAGTGAAAAAGACGATTTCCAAAACAGGAAAGGTTAGCTACAGTGGAACGCCGGCTTTGAAACAAACACAGTACACACCTTAATTAGATCGATGGGTTGGGTAGAGTGAATCTGGTGTTCAACTTTGTTTGCCTTGAACTTCATATTTTTCCTTTTGCCACTGCAGCTGGGGCTATATATAGCATTGTTTCCGAGGCAATACACGGACTGCTTTGCCGAAAAGATCAAAGCTCTCTTCCCGAATTTGGTCGAGGGCGCAGAGGGGATCCCAGAAACAAATCCAGATGATGATGCATGTGAAGTCTTCAACAATTTGCCATGGTCCACATGGCCAGAGGCCCATTTGATTAAATCCCTAAAGTACATCCGGGGGAATCGCCACCTCCAAGTTCCCCCTGAGTGGATGGCTGTTTTTCCAACTCCATTTGAAGTCCTCCACAAGCTGGAGATGAGACAGGCGGCATCATCTTCCCAGGGCTAAAGGCCCTTGATATAACATGGAGATGTAGCTAAACATCCCAGAGAGTGCTGGAGATAAAAATTCAAGTTCTGAACCACAATTTGTCCAAAATATCAAGAATCTGGAAAAAAATGATCAGGACTGCATTTTTACACAAAATTTCACATCTTTTAAAATCCGTAAATGGACGTAAATCTATGCAAAAAGGACGTGAATTTTCCCATTGCGTTCAGATTGCGTTCAGATTGCGTTCAAATTGCGTTCAGATTGCGTTCAATTGCGTTCAAATTGCACCAATATTACGCAAATTTGGCGCAAAAAAAACAGGTTTTTTTCAACAATTTTGGGGCCTATCAAGATTTCTCTGAAATCTAACAGGATTGTTATATAAACTGGCATTCTCTGGGGTGTTGCGTTGCTTTTTTTCTAGCACAGTCGAGATCATGGTATGATCCATGGCAATTCAATTGATAATTTGAAGGATATCTCATGCAACGGCCTTGTGCAGCCTGGTTGAAAATTGTTTCCAGGAATCTTTTGAGATGTTCTGCAAGAACTGTGTCACTCCATCTTTGATTTACTCACTTGTCCATGAAAACATGCAATATCCCCATGCAGAAAACATCAGACCTGGTATTGCAATGAATCTATCAATCAAATTTCAGCCATTTGAAGGGGATCAGGTCCATCTTCTAGGCCAACATGTCCAGTGACTCCATGGTGTCCTCTTTGCCGACTAACAAATGGTCTTGTGAGACCTTGGAGTATGGGATTGCAGCGGCTGCGAGACTGTCTGGGGTTGAGATCCAGCAAGCACAGTTGGCCCAGGCTGGACCAGTGGGCTGTCATTGCGCACATGAATATAAATAGCTTCATATATATTACAGCATATAAATATCTGTGGTTTCTCAGGGGGATATATATATATATAATGTGGTACCCAGTCCATGACGTGCAGGATGATGAGGGGATATGAGGGGTGCATTTTGCCCTCGGTAGGTTTCCAAATGTGTTGCCGAAGCACTTAAGAAGAACCAGCCCGTGCTTTGGTTGCACTATGTTCCATTCTATTTTGCATGGAATCCATCAAGCGGTGCAGCTTCAACATTTACTTCTATACAATGCAAAAAATCCTTGTACACAGATTGATCCTTTCACTACTCTATATATATATATCTATAAGAACCATTCTTGTCGCCACCAAATAGAGCACATCAACATTCAAGGCATGAATGATCCCCATCAGCACTTTCTCAGCCCACCTGCACCATTCTACATCCGAGGTTGCTGCCCTTAGGGTTGTGAAGAAGGAGCCTGCGTCGCCAAAGGCAGCATTCCAGGAAGTGCCGCAGGTGTCTGGGAAAAAGCATGCATACTTGAGACCAATGTAGGTGGTTGGTCGGAGATTTTTAGGGTCCCACACAATCGATCTGGAAAATATATACCATGCATGCTTCGCTCGGTAAGCTAGCTGAGGATGCTCAGACCCCACGCTCTGTGAGTTCTCCTACAGATGATACCATTCCAGGGGTACCCTGGCTGTCAACATTGAAGACTTTATAATGCATGTTGAAAAGTTATTGCCTCAGCTGTTCTTTTTGTGCATATACTGGTCATTCATTTTGTCGCTTCTGAGGATATTCAAAACGAACGTCCACTGGCTTCCCCTGAATCAGCTAGTGACCCCGTCGTGGTGCGTCAGAAGGCACAGATATGCAGTGATGTTGTATATATATATATATAAATTAATGCATATATATGTTAATTGCTTGGGTTTGATGGATCATATTTTCATAGGGTAGTAAATTAGATGCATGATGTTCACACCACCACATTGCTATTTTTATACAATCACCCTGACAAGGAAGCGTTGGACAAGAAGAATCAAGAGAACCAGGAATTGATGAACCAGGTTGCCCAGCTTCAGGCCCAGCTTCAAGCTAAAATGGCACAGCAAACAGCTGCAACACCAGTTGCATCACCAGCAACACCGCAAAACAACACTGACAAGGTTGCAGAGATGTTCAATCAAGCAATGATTCGCATGGAGTCCCTTGAGAAGAGACTCGAGCAGCAGCAGCAAACACAGCATGTCACCCCAGCAGCCACAGCAGCCCCAGCATCAAAGGTAAGCAAACCTGCCCCCCCAACTCCCAAGCCGGACTCAGACCATGGGGAGGGTTATGACGAGGGCAGCGAGGAGGCATCGGAGGAGGAGGATGAGTGCATGGTAACTCCAGATGGGAAAGTAGTCCCTTGATCACAATTTACATTTCATATACCATGCACAGATCTGCATTTTAATCTGTGGGACAAATGCAGGCTATATATCAAAGAAATCAACCTGCTATAGATCCTGCTAGGTCCAATTTAATCAAAAAAAAATGAAATCAATCCATATATAAACAATTGGGGTGCTGTTCTGAGGTCCCGATCTCGGCGGACGCATTGCGCATGCGCTGTCGCCGCTTGTGCGAAAGAAAACCGTCCGGGAAATTCAATATTTCAGAAGATGTGTCCAAGCAATACAAGGATGCTGGTGAGGGTCGGGAGACCTTAGAAATGGCGTTACTCGAATGCCTGGCAAAATGGGGAACTTCCCGAACCACCTACAAGAAGGTGAAGGCTAGGCAAGTGTTGAAGTCAATCAAGATCCACCAACAGGGGAACGGAGAGAGGGACACGGACACTTCATCGATTATGATGGTATAGTTATATATATTTTTCATGCATGATACATGCATGTAAAAACATATCTTGAAATCAAGAACCCCTTCCATTTTACTATAAGTGCCTTTCACCCATCACATTCCTCGGGCCTGCAGGCCGACTTCGTCACGAAGGTCAAGCTCATCCGTGAGCGACTGGAAAGTCGCGAATCGGAGACTTTGGGCAAGTGGATGACCCTTGAAGCCTTACGTAAGTGTGGCACATACACTGCCTCTGAGATTAAGAACATCAAGAATTACTGTGAGAAATTTCCAGAGGCATTGTGCAGGCTCCATTGGGGGTGGGACTGCCTATATCCAAGGAAGTATTCCCATGTACTCCACATACATGCATGTTTCTGCATTTCAGGAATTGCATGCTCATATTCCCATGTTGCAGGTCTTGGCGATACAATGACAAAGTGAGCGAGTACTATGTCATCACTGAAGATCGCACCATGCACAAGAAGTCTGACACCACGCGTGAAGTTGAGGAAACCGAGTGCCCCGAAGCTTGGTATCTGAATCATGTTTGCATGATGCGATATGTATAAATATGTCCAAACTCTCTTCTACCACAACAAGAGCCACAACCATGCATCAGGACTCTCTATGACTTGCCCTTGAAAGAATCATCCATTTATCATATTAGATAGTTTCCCACAACCAAAGCCCACATGGGGACTGGGATAGAAGTTTATATACGTACCCAGCATTACCCAACCACGCCCGCTCCAAGGACAGGACTTCCAAGGCACCTCCTGCTGGACTTCCGGCCAACTTGGTGAGCCTTCCGGATCCTGTGCCAGCTCCGGAGGTTGTGGGGTCGCAGGACAGCCTGGGGAATGATGAAGATACCTCTAGAGTTTGCTGTGTTGTTTTTGTATTTTGGAAAGAAACTATATAACTATATATAGGATCAGGTTCAAATATATAGTGTATATTATGAAAAAGTACAGTGAATATATAGATTGGCTGCCTCACTTGATCGTCCCTGATCAGCCCGTGGTTGATTTGGAGAGTTACATGTCCTCTTTGGAGAAAAAGCAAGTTGCCATTGAAAAGATGGTTGGCAAGCTGTCTGGGGCAAACGATGACAACGCACAAAAGCTTTCTGGTTGCATGAGAGCATCTTCTGAAGCTCACCATGCATCAAATCTATGTATATATAATTATATTGTATATACCATTCAGTCCCTTTCATGTTTATATATACATAAGTCCATCAAAAATGTCATGTACTGACTTCTAAGGCTGCATGCTGCTTTGACACCTTTGACTACAAAGATGTCAGAGAGTTACGAGAAGTTTGCATCGTTCATCACCGAGATGAGGATGGAGCATCGTGATGGGAAACTTGCCAGTCAGCGACTCACTGAGCTGCTTGATTTTGGAAAGATCATTTCCTATATAGCGCCCCAATTACTGATATCAGGACTAGGGTGCATAATGGGGTAAATCAAGTTTCTGGGAACCTTTTGTTGGTTTGGGATTGATCTGATCTATTGGTATATAGCTTCATGATCTTCATAAATGCACTTCCATGCGAAAATCCTTGTAAAACAAATGTTATTTTTTATACAGCATTTCTTGTTCAAACCCAGCTGATCAACCGGGGACATGTTGTTTGGTATGGAGTGTTGGCCCTTGGACCTCTGGAGCCACCAATAATGGATGAGAGCGATGCTGGTGATGATGCTGGCGATTGGCTACGGGAACTTCTTGAATACAATCGGGAGGCACTTGGTCCCCATGTATTCTTATATATATATAAAATGACTATATGTGTGGTTTGCCCATTGCTCTTTGGAATCATGCATGTGCATGTCCTGTCATTCAACAAGTCTCACACGCATGTGCATGGTCACTCGAACATCGATCTGTGGCCAGGCAAAAGTGCTTACTTGTCCAAAGATTCTTCCTGGTGATGAAGGTGGGCCCCATGTAAGTTGATTTTGTTCTTATATATTTTGTGCATATCTAAACTTTGTATATATACCATCCATCCAAGAGAATGCACAGTCAGTGCGCAAGTATCATGTTATATACAACCATCCCCAAGGGGTCATTCTTTTGCCCGCACAGGCCTCGTCTTGAAGGCCAACCAACGAAGCGAACCTCGCCATTGGCAGAACGTCCTGCACAGCACGGTTTTATCTCTTCCCAGGACACCGGATTGCTTTCGGCTGATTGAAGATGATCCCAAATTGAGCTATGAATTGCCTAGTCGGCCGGATATGTTGGCTGGCCAAATCCTCAAGCATTGCTACGCACGAGTTGACCAAGTACTCTCCAAGTATTCCCCGTGTGTCTTCAAAGTGGGATACACACATTGCGCCTACTCCCGTTATTACAACTCAAAATTTGGATACCATTATGACCGACATGACAAGTGGGAGAAGCTCATTGTGATTTATGCTAGCGCGGAGACCATATCTCCAGCTTTTGTCGAAGGGGCTCTCATCCAGCGTCACAAAGGAGTCTTGAATTAAGTCTATGTATGTTTTGAGATCATTCATGAATGATGCATGCAAATAGGAACCAAACAACATCTTATATGTCTGCAATTTTCTGAATATATATAATTTTTCTGGTTTAAATAGCACTTCCCACAAGCCAGTGTAAAATATATCAATCCTGTCCTCTCAATGTGGCCGCTGTCTGAGGAAGTCCTGGATGCAGAAACGTTCGGGATGGTGGGGAGACCATCCGGTCCGACATGGCAGGTCCTTATTTGGTATATGTAGTTTACTGGTCTTTGAAACGACCACCAAAATAGGTGGGAACAATGTGGACTTGCTGGATTGGAAAAAAAAACCTGATCTGGTTGTGAACTATATAAATATCCGTAATTGGGTTTACTGTAGGGGTTTTATTGTTAATAGCTTTGGGTCCACCCAACTATCCACCAAGGCTGTTGGAGGAAATTCGAGATCAGAAGAATGTGGTGAGGGGCCTGCAACTGGATTGAATATTGATGTTTGATCATTAGAAAACTTTCTGGTGAATGTCAAGGTGAAATATTCACATATATGTTTTTTAAATGTATATAGTTATACATTCACCTATTCCCCGCATGCAGCTTCTAAGGTGCACAGCCAGCATTCCATTGGAAGCCCGCTACAGGCTAGGAAGAGAAAAACAGTGAGACCTTTTGACCTTTTCACATGCAACTCATGGATGGTCAAAAGATTCATCTCTACTCTCTCAAAAATAAATCCTGTAAAATCCAACCAACCTTGAGAAAAACACATTCTTGGCAGGCAACTTGCCAAAGATCTGAAGCTGGAGGATGTCAAGGGCGGCAAGCCGAAGAAGAACAAGGGCAAGCACAACTCAGGAGATGGTGGTAAGAAACCTAAGGGGGGGAAGGCTGCTAAGGGTAAGCCTTCTAAGAAGGCAAAGATCCCGCGTGGCCAGCAGAGCCCAGTTCCCTCTGCAGCCCCAGAAGCTGCACCTTCCAAACGTGAAAAGCGCCGAAAGACGGCCTGAGCATCCAATGGGATTTGACCGGTGATTGGATGATTTTTTTGGGTTGAATCCGTGCAGTATATAAAATAATCAATTTTTATGTTATAAACAACTTCTATATATATTCTATAAATTTTTTGATTGCTTGGTCGAAAACCTGGATGCCTTTTGGGGGACAACCCTGTCAATCTGAGCCATGTGGAGAACCACATGTCATAATCCCTGTTTATGATGAAAGCTCGGGGGAATCAAAGAGCTATCTCATACAACCAGCGCCGTGGACTACCATGTGCACTGCTTCATTTCCATACGGAATCACCTACGATGATATGTGCTAAGAGGTTCAGCGACAAAAAATGTGCCAAAAGGGAATCCAGCGCGGTCTGCACATGATGTGGTTGTTTGCCTCCACACTCCCAACAAATTGTTTCCATCATGATTTATGACCAGAATGATGACCTCACATGTTAACCCTTTTCAATTTCCCTGGGTTTCCATCCGGCCCCGTGATTGCCAGGTGCATCCCATAAAGCAAGGCACCAGGTATGGAAGTATAGCCGTGGCGCAGCTTGGCTTGAAGCTCTGTCTGATCCCCAAGAGTGATGTCATGGGTTATGCATGGATGTTTGAATCCAAATTGCATTGAAATAAAAAGTAGATTGCGGGTCGTATATGTTCATTCTTAAGTTGTATAGTTTTCACCTCATTCAGGCTGCATTCCCACAACGATCATTCATATATACATAATTGTTGGTTTGATTTTACATGAGAATGCCCATACTGTGATATATGCATGTATATCTCTCATCTTCGGCATGGTTGTTGACATGCATGTGTGTTTCCATCTTAGGAAGCATGCACCGACATCATTTCTTTCGCAGCTGCGGAGATGATGGATGTCGCGGCGAGTCATCAACTACAGACTTGCCCGGTTCTCTCGGCACTTGCAAGGGCAGACCCAAAGAAATCAGACCCTTCTCAAACTTATTCCAAAAAATAAATATTTGAATCATATCTAACTTGTGGTTCTGATTATTTCCATATAACCTTTGGTGGTTGGCCTTCAGAAAGGATCTCAACTTTTGATGCGATTAATGATCAAACATATCCCCCAGCATTTTGGTTATATAAGGTTAATTTGTTTCCCTCAAAACATATATTGTATTTGGTCATGGTTTGGGATACTCGTGACATAGCTATATATTTCTTGACCATGCTGCTTTTTTTTTACAAAGTATTTTTCCGTGAGATAAGGAAGAAACAGTGAGTGCAATCTTTCGCTTGCACAACTTCTATTATCCTGTGGAGCTCACGACTGAACAAACGCCTCCTTTGACAGGACTGACATGGCTGAAACCAAGCAATTTCATCCGGGCAATGGCCAGGAACAACGACTTATCACTTCTTCTGGGAGGTGGCAAGCTGGAGGAGTCCAAGGAAAAACTGCTGCATTTTTGGGGTGTATACAGGACCCTTTTCCCGGAGCACCAGTTGTGGTCTGCACAAAAGCCCCTAGAAAAATGCATACCGCTTTTTTTACATGGAGACGAAGGGATACATTACCGCAAGTCTGGATTGCTGGTAGTTAGCTTCCAGGGTGTCATAGGGAGTGGCTGTTCCAAACGAGCTTCAGATTTGGAGAAGAAGCATGGGGCAGAGGGAAAGAACATCCCCATCAACTTCCTTCGCACTGGCTTTCAAACTCGTATGTTAATCTTGGTATGCCCCAAGGACTGACTGGTTACAAATTCATGCATGAATGTGTTAAAATTGTGCAACTTTATATGTCCATTTCGGTTCAGGTGTTTTTTTGTTTGAACTTAGGCCTCATTTTCTTTTATATATACACCGGCCCTGCCAAGGACCTCTACAACGACGATCGGAGAATATGGAACGCCATGTTCGAGATTATTGTGGCAGACCTTGCGGTCTGCCAAAGGGATGGGATCGATTGTGGTGGCAATATTGGAAGAATTTATCCCATTGTTTTGGCCAACAAAGGCGACTGGAGTTACTTAGCCCCCTGGTGTATCAAACCTTTTTTATTGAAAGATTGTTTTGGGGCTTGGGGGTTCCAACCTCAACATTAAACATTTTGCAGTATATTGAGAAATTCATTTATGGGAAAGTGACACATGTTTTTGTTGTTATGAATCAACAAGTACAAGGTATCCAGCGCTAATCTCCAAAGATCTTACAGGCGTGCACCAAAGGGGGCAGGGGATCCCAACAAGATTGGAGCTGGGCTTTGTCACCTTTGTATGGCTGGCCACGGAGTAGATTGGGAGAACGTGTCACTGGGTATTGAGGAACGGTTGTAATGAACATATTTTCCTGGTTGAAAGTTTTTGTTTGTACACCCCCATTTTTTTTGGTTGATTAACGATTTGAGTTCATGTGGTTTCCAACATTTTCCAACCACCGTATATCTAAGGGAAACTGGAGAAGCTGCAATGGAAGATGCCTTGAAACATGAACTACCCGAACCTTGGGACCACGAAAGCCCTATGACCCGAGAACTGTTTGTGGATGGCAGTTGCAATGGCAAAACAAGGTTCCATTGTATAGACCCGTGGCACTGCATACACTTGGGAGTAGGAAAGACATGGGTTGCCGCCGGAGTCATGTTGCTAAGTGAACTTTTGGAAGAAAGCACGATAGAACAGAGAATTGCAGTCTTGGGGAGGGAATACAAACAGTTTTGCAAACGGCAAAAGCTGGATCCTTACCTTCGCAAGATCGATGTTCACACTTTCAATTCCACAACAGACCCAATTGGAACATGGTCAAAGGCAGGGGTGACGTCTAACTGGATGCTCTTTTTACAAGAGTATTGTGAAACACATGCTGACAAAATTCGTCCTGACCCACGCCTACGGAATTTTGCACCACACCTGCATTTACATGTGTGATCAATTGTGATGTCTTTTGGAAAGAGTTTTGAAACGAGTTATATATAACTTCACTTTGTGTTCAAAAAGGTTTGTGTCATGTGCTGTTTTCCCATATATGTGTTTTCCCTGTTTATATAAGCCCTGGGTAAATAATTGGGTGTATCTTTGAGGCATATGCGACGGCCATGCTCAACGCCTTCATGCGTGGGATTTACAGAGAGGACGTTTTGATAGAAAGGAGTGTGGCTATGAAGCTGAGTGGTGAATTGCTCGTGTTTGTTCGTAGCTATATCTACCAAGCCCGTGTGGCTTTGTCTTTGGGCCAAAACTTTTTTAGTTTGATACCCAAACTCCATTGGGTTCATGAAACCAGTTTTCTGCTAAAATGGCAGGCCCGGGTGTCCTCCCACTGCATAAACCCGGCAGTTTATGCATGCCAAATGGATGAGGATTTCATTGGGAGATGCGCGGCGCTGTCGCGCTGCGTATCTCCCAGGTTAGTGTCTTTACGTGTGTTTCAGCGTTATCTCGCTCACATACAGATATGCTGGGCTAGAAGCTAGTGGATTTCCGCACGGGAGCTGAGAAAGAGTGGGTGCGGGTGAGTGGGAAGATTTATATGGGAAGATGAAAGAATTAAAGAATATACATGGTTTTTAGAAACCCAACAAAAGCCACCAAAATACAAGTTTTGGAGCTATTTTGGTATCTATTTTGAACTATTAGCTATGGACGTGAAAAGCCGTATGTGGACGTAAAGTTCAGTTCAACTCTTCACTTGGCCGTAAATTTCCAATCAGGGTCGTGAATCTTCAGCAAAACATCAAAAAGTTAACTTTTAACATAATGGTCAACAATTGTGCTCCAGGCAGGGGAGCAGGTATATAATGCCATAGGTACAGTTATATTGTCATCATTGCCTAGAAATGCCATTCAAAATCGCTGGCGCCATCAAAACATGTGTGTTCAAGATCAACCCAGCCATTCACCACACGCCTCCAAAATGAAGGGCGACAGCACTACCCAAGCACTAGCCTTGACCTGCCAAGTGCAGTCATGTGCTAGGAACAACAGGACAAAGGTGGTCGCAGGCCACAGGAACTCGAACAAGACCATGGGAGTGGTGAGACCTTGGCTGCCCAACGTCCAAAAATCATGTCCTATGTTGCTCCAAAAAACAGCCCATGATTTTTTTGGGGGGAGAAATGGCTAGATAAAGATATCATAAGATGTCAACTTTCCGATCTTCCCCCCCCTTCTGGCCATCATCCGCCGGTCCAAATGGGTTGCAGAAACCCTGTCAGCTCGCTTTCTCAGAACATAGGTTGGTCATTGGGGTTGATGGATGGTTGGAGGGATTTTCTACAGAAACCATGCTTTGCACCCCCACAAACCATAGAGGTTTCCCGTAAATGCTTGTGGGATTTGGTGTTTCAAGCACCCATCTGGACTATGTAGGCTATGTGTACAAGGTGGTGCCCCCATTTACGATAGCCAAGTTGGCGCACATAACTTGGTTAACTGGGCTTTATAGAAGATATTACTTATATTATATTATAGTTACTGGGGAATACTGCGGGGCCACCCTGTATAGTCACTTGGGGAGAAATTATCATCTAGGAATTTTCTCATTTCTAGTGACTAGTCATGGATAGTCCATAGGGAAAAAGATCCAAAGTGAATCTAAGAAACAATAGTAGAAGCAGCGGCGACAGCAGCGGCAACATCTGCTGCTGCAGCAATCGCATTCGGGAATCTCGTTGAAACGATCCCACAAGACAATGAAAATGAGCTTTGAAAAGACAGAGATCCAGAAGATGATCACCTTGGATAGAAGGAGCACCGTTAAACGGAGCTCCCAGTCCCCCAGCAGAAAGCACGAATCTTCTATACAGAACTTGCCAGTTTCTGGTGGATTGAGCTCACCACATGGTCAATTCATGTTAATTCATGTCAATTCATGTCAACCGAAAAACTCCAAAAACACTCTGGTGCGATTCCGCATTCCGCATGGCAAAAAAGTTGGGGTATCAACATGTATCTTGACATATCTTAACTTAGCCCACCTTGACGGTTCTTAACATATCTTAACGCAAGGTGCTTGGGATCAAACAAAAACCTATATTGATCTATATCTGATTGGTGGTTGCAACCAACCCCTCTGAAAAATCATGGACTTCGTCAGTTGGGGTTACGACATTCCCGAATGGAAAGTCATAATCCAGCCATGTTCCAGTCACCGCCAACCATGGATACACTTCACTGATCCAGGAGTTCGTCAGTTGGGGTTACGACATTCCCAACTGAATGGAAAGTCATATAAAAATCCATGGTTCCAGTCACCACCAACTATCACTGATCATCATCATCAATCACTATGACTATTATCAACCATATAGTGATATGATTCATCACCATTTTCAATAAATCAACCCCCCCCAAAAAAAAACACCATTTTTCACTAATCCAAGTGGCCAAGGTCCCCACGGGCTGATCACATTTGTCCGTCAGGTGACTGAAGAGAAAATCCGTGATGACCACCGTGGCCTCATTGCCGCCGATGGCATCGCAGACGCCACTCACGAAGAGCGTCAGGCCCAGGAGCAGTGCCACCAACACAGGGATCAACACCGACCAAATCCTCGGCAGGACAGGAACCCCGAGAAAAACCATAGGAAAAATGGTGGTTTTTAACATGTTTCGACCAAAAAGATGAAAAAAAAACATATTTGAAAAAATGGGATTGAATGGGATTGAATGGCATATGTAGTTGATGTGTGATAGTTAAGTTGACGCACATAACTAACTCTTGGGGAAACCTGGCGGATCTTCGACACCTGGAGCCCAAGAGTCAAGATCAGCTCTAGAAATGTGGACAGCCTCTCCATCAACCAAGTGCGGAAGAAACTTCTCCGTCGTGCTTCCCGGGCAGGCACGCCCTGGGGGAGGCGAGGGTCGCGATATGTTTTTTTTCCAGAAAAGACTCAAGTTGAATCCTTGTGATTCAGTTAATCATGCTTTCACCGATTAATATGGTCATAAGATATCGGGATATATCGGGTATATAATATATAATATATTATATACATCTGCTCAAATTTCGCCGGATAATTGGGGTTTACAGTTTGCCTCATAGTGTCAACCCTGCATTTGGTTGACTAAGTCGGAGGGTACCCCCCAATAGTGATGTCATCTGCTAGTGACATGGTACCCCCGATGACCAACGGTTCAGGAATTGAGCAAAATTTGAGGTTGGTTGATTGGTTTATTAACCCCTTTCCGTTCATGTCAAATACAAGTACCATCAAAGACCCCCCTATTTTTTGACCTTCAGGGGGTATTTTTCCGATATACTACAGCAACTTGCAGAAAAAATAGACAGTGATGAAATCAACCTCTTCTACAACTTGTTAGGGGATTCCTAGAGGGGGAAGGGGTTGACACCGTTGACACCCAGCCTGTTGCATCAAATCTTCGGAGCTTTGATGCGGCACCAGAAAGGACGACACGTTGTGCGCAGCTTCCGCCACGGCAAACGACATGGCGCCCGGCCCGGCGGTGCCAGGGTGGGGGCGGGCCCCAGCCCCACTGTTGAAACCAGCCACCAGTTGTGTTGGCTGAAAATGAACATGCAGGGTTCATTTACCCCCAATTCCAATGCTTTCTCATCATCGTCCCAATTTGAATATGCTTAGTTGGTAGGTATAACCCATGATCTTCACTGAGGCACCAGCTTTGATGTACTGTGGATTAGCCAACTGTCTATTGACGAGGCTTTTCTGGCACCCAACACTTTACTCCAGTATGTGGAGGCAGATTGCATGGAGGACTACCCTCTGGTAAACTAACGTAACTATGGGAAATCCCATTTTTGATGGGAAAATTCACTATAAATGGCCATTTTCCATAGCTATGTTAAATTACCAGAGGGTATAGAAGAATCGATTTTCACAAGTGATTCTGCGTCTCCATCCAAAGTCTACAGCGGCCTACAGCGGCCAGAGACACTCTCCGGCTGCGGCGAAAGAACACTTTGCCCAAACTTTAGGACATCTCAAGGCCGATGAAGAATCCCGCTACAAGCTTACATACCCTTCTTTAAAAGGAAAGACAACAAACTGTTTAACAGGTCTGATTTGTGATTCTTCCATGGGAAGAACAAATCCCAGTAGAGTAACCTACCAAAGCAAGGATGACTCCTATTTGGAGGTTTCCATAAATGGGGGTACCCAAAAATGGATGGTTAATTTCATGGAAAATCCCTGGCAAAAATGGATGATTTAGGGCTACTTCCATGACTTAGGAAACCTTGATTTAAATATTACCCTCTGGTTATTTAACATAGCCATGGAAAATGTCCCATTTATAGAGATGGTTTACCTGGGTTTACCTATTAAAAATGGTGATTTCCCATGGCTATGTTAAATAGCCAAAGGGTATTTAAAGCTCAGTGGCCTTTAAGCCAGTCTCACAGTGATGGTCGGTGACCATCCCCAGCCAAATCAGCCAAGCAACGTAGACATTGCCAATCATATGGTCACAAAGATTATCCACCACGACCAAGTCCTGTGACAGCTCAACAGCCAAACTGCCTGTCCCATGAAAAAATACGTGGAATTCCTGGGAAAAAAACCAGCTGGCAGCCGCCTAAACAGACCTAGGAAAAATACGAAAGTCGATTTCTGGTTGGTGGTTTTTCGCCACCCCTCTGAAAAATATGAGTCAGTTGGGCTTACTATTCCCAATATATGGGGAAAAAAACATGTTCCAAACCACCAACCAGATTTGGTTTCGATCTTTCCGACTCTTGGGGGATGAAACCCTGACTGAGCCAAGTGAAACCACCTTGAGCCAGTAGTTGCTGATTTTGCAATCCATTCTCTGTGCATCTGGGCAAATTGGAACAATGAGATTGCAGAAAGCAGGGATTGCAAAATAGACTTTAGTGCTTATCGTATCATTTTGCTATATGTCTAGATAACATACGATAACATTCCAATCTGGGCAAGATGTTTTCATCATTCCCAAAATTTCAACGTTGACACGATCCAACTTCCGAGCGCTTTCCCTTACTCACCACCAGTTATGGCGAGGTTGTCGTGAGGCGGGATGTATCCGGGTGAACACCTCTGAACAATCTCAAGGAAAGCTCCGCTAAAAAATGCGGTGAAATGACCTTTCAAAATTGGCATTAAACCAGGTTTGGGATGTAAGATTCATAGACCATCATAGACCTAAACTTGCGAATATGGGGGCAGTTCAGATCAAAGTTCACACATTGTGAATATGTTGAAATGTGTACAGCCTGTAGAAGAATCTACCAGTATGGAAGCTCCCAAGGCGCTGGGATGACGGCTTGAACTGCATGCTACTGAGGTCGTTCTTTACAAAAACTGAGTCCACGTAGCCAAAAGGACAAAAAAGAACACTGGTTAGTGGTATACCTACCCCTCTGAAAAATATGAGTTCGTCAATGGGAAGGATGACATCCCATATATGAAATGGAAAATAAAATTCATGTTTGAAACCACCAACCAGTTCATCAATGTCCCATCTAGTATATACACCTAGAAAAAGCCAGGGGCACCAATAGGGGATGTACTGATTCTGTGGCCCTTACCAAACCAGGGTATGAGGTCCGTCCACTCCTCAATCTCACCATAGTTGGCCAACTCCAAGAAAACCTCCACGTAGAACGCCTCCAAGTGTGCCTCAAAACAAAAAGGACGAGATGGGGAGCCAAGGTGTGTATTAATGTATACTAAATGAAAGGAAAACTGTGTAGGTCTCTGTAGAATAAATAAATATATATAGATATAGATATATATTATGTATATATATATATATATACAATATAGATGATCATGGTCTACGTCAAAATAACCACCGGTATGAACCCTAGTAAGTGCTATGCAATGATTTGTGCACATTACATATCTCATCGTTATATCATATTTATATATATATATATATATATTACATATACATATATATGTTACATATATATATATATTACATATATATATTTTTACACACATGTAGTGGATATATCTTGAAGTAATCACTCCATGAATCTGCCAATTCAAGGCCCTATTTTCAAGATCGCTCTGTCGGTGTCAGTGTGTGTCAGCTGAGTGGCCACATCCAATGTGAATTTATCTCATCAAGATGGCAAAAGCTTCAAGTACTCTCCAGGAAAAGTCCAAATAAATATTAAATGGATTGGTTTAAGGGAAAATTTTAACCGGAAAACCCCAAAAAATAACTGGGAAAATCTATGGTTTCCTGTAGATTTTCCCTTGAACCAATCCATTGAAATATGATATCAGCCATGTCTTGCTATATCTTGCTATATCCCTAGTTCTTGGTGCAATCATCGAAGGAGACTTCCCAATCCCCAGCCCCACCACGCTTCGACGCTTCGCGCGGCGCGCCTGTGCACGGTCATACATATCATCATCCCAAGGCTCGTCGTTGGCCAGTGCCAGGGATTCAGGAGTATTGGGATACCTACCGCGCCAAGGAGGTAACCCTCCTTGAAAACCCGTTTTGTCATCGGGGGCTACCCCTAAAAATCGCTGGATGGTTGATTTCATGAAAAATCCTATGAACAAATGGATGATTTGGGGGTACCCCCATTTTAGGAAATCTGCATTTAAAGGAAGTGGGACTACTTCTTTGTGACAAACACCCTATTCTTTTGTGGGTCAGAAGACCATATAACGCGCAGAATTTCAAAAGACATTGGAATAAAGCAACATTCCCAACTTGGGATAAAACTTGACACCAATAATGTGCAATACTTCGGACGTTGAGGACCAGAAGCATGGAACCAGCAATCAGTAAGACTTGGGATGCCCGGCAGCACAGGCCCGTTGGGTGAAGCACAAACTCCAGTTGTTGAATCAAACAGCTGTGCAGGAATTATATACCATCCAAAGCTACAAAGAGCCGTACTATCTGTACTGAGATGTTTGAGATGTTCACTAGCAAGACTTCGAAACAAAAAGAAACAAAGCCCTTGGTACCGTATGCAAACATAATCACCACAACCACCAGCATCATCATTGTCATCAACATCATCATGAAAATCACCAGATCACATGAACACTGAAGATTTTTCACATTGGGCAAAGTTTAGCTGTCTCAAGAGGCCACTAAATCATGATGAGATAAGATAAAGTGTCTCCATGTTCTGAGTGGGTCAAGATTTGAGAGATAAAGAATATCTAATGCACGACATTATGTAAAAGCAGGCATTGGACTCAAACTGAAACCCTAGGCGTTTTCGGGATCCCCTTTGGCTTGGTTTCTGAGACACATTGCAAGCAACAAGCCCACATGGTTGGAGAAAATTCTGATGGTGAAACCACGACAGATGCATCCCAAGCCCGTGTGTAGATGAGATCAGTCCCTGCTATGGGCAAACCGACAGAACTAAGCAACTTAGGAGTCCTTGCATGGCCAAAGCACATGTGCGACAGCAGCAAAGTCTGACTCATCGTCGGACGGTTGTGCAAGCGATTGCACTGATCGCCTAAGAGGAATGGATCAACATGGGGATGCGCCACACATGGAGGTTTCCTAAGTCGTGGGGGATCTCGAAAATCATCCAAAATTGCTTATTATCATTGGGAAAACCAATGGTTTGGGGTACCAATATTTTAGGAAACCCTGAAAATGGATGAAAATGGTGCATAGGCCATTTAATAGGGAAAAAATTGATTCATACATGGGTTTAGGGCTAGCCTATTTCCAGACAAACCATGACAAACCCATATCCGAAAATGAGGTAAGAGAACCCATGGCATGGGATTCAAGTCCAGGGACCAGAACTCCCCAATGATATGAGCCATGGTCAATACTCACTATATGGTTGATGGTCATCCCATCCATAATAAGGATCCAAAAATAATGGTTGTTATAAATCCCTATGAACCATTGGATGACTAGCCCCTATTAATGGTTATTAACCATGAGTATTGACCATAGCTCATGTTATAATTAATATGTTTTAACTACGTATACATACGTATAGAGACCTTATAGGGTTTGACACATTGAAGAAAACCGGAGCATATTGACCAGGGAAATGTTGAATGTTGTTCCCCAACCTGAATGGTTTCTCTCCTTATCCAAAAATCAATGACTCGATTGTTGTGAAGTCGGTTGATTCGCCCAAAATGCTAGTCTTGGCCAAGAAACATGTAAATATCAGCAGGAAACATATGGAAAACTAGCGCTTTTTCTATGGGGACAACATACCTTGAAATGATGGCTTAAATAGGCCACCACCAACCATGACCATGAACTCTCCAGCCAAACTCATCCCCAGTGGCCATTGCGGCACGCACCGATCTTGAAGTAGAAGGGACAATTCACTCGATCTTCCTCCGTTCCTCGGTCGCAACTTTCTCGGTCGGTTCGCAGCTCGTTCAACAATACTCGTGGTTAAAAAAAAAATGGCTGTTTGACAGCTTCCCAAAAATGGGAGGTACATGGGTACCCAAAACATCAAAACCAATGTTGATCATAAAATGGTCCTTTCTTGGGGAACATCAATGTTTTAAACCCCTTCGGGGATTTTAGGGGTACCCATCTGTACCCATCTAAACATCCATGTTTTCCATGGGGATTTTAGATGATCTTAGGGGTATTTAGGGGTACTGTAGCCATCACCCCCTGAATCTCCCATGATTACACCCTTCAAGGCTCCGAAAATGCGCGCGAGCTGTTCCGCCATGGTGAACTGCCCGTGATACGCCCCGGCTGCCCTTGCCCGGCGCCGCACAAAACGTCGCGGGAATCGCGTGGATGTCCCGTGGCCCCCCGTAACGAGCTGGGCAGAAACGGCCACGCAGTGGGAACGAAAGTAGGAATCTGTAGAGGTTGATTGTTGCGATGACATTTGAGGAGGTCTCACTTTCAGTAGCCATCTCAGGCTTTCTGAGTATGTACAAATCCAGGGTCAAAACTATCCTGACTTCCTTTGGCAAAAAGATGGAAAGACATGCTTATAAAATCTTGGAAATTTGACCAGTTGACACCAAAACCGTTCGCTTGGAAGAGTTTTGAAGTTTCTTCGCCACAGCTGCTGCAGGGCAACTGCAGTTTCCAAATTTTGGGGCCGACATCGCTCTCAACTGGAATCAACCTCTGGATCCATATTTGAACAAACACATCAACTAAACAACGAAAGGGGTTGGTTGTTTTTAAGCACTTTGAGCTGCTGGGCGTCAGGCCTGTTCGCGAAACACAAGGCGGTTGTACTTCAAATATCAACAGATCATCCATGATCCTCTCAACACATCCTCCATGTCTTCACATCCGCCTTGCTCTTGACCATCTTCCAGCCCTTGTTTTGCCGAACATCCTCCAGTGGTTCTGTGTGGCAGATATGGGACGATATGTTCAAGCTTTATGGGAATAACATTGGGACTTATATCATAAATATGTAATATCATATATATATAATTACATGTGTGTATATGATAAATATATATATACATATATATATATGATCACTAGTATCTCATTATCTCACCTTTTGGGCTTAGTGGGGAAAGTGATCAAGAACCAATGGTGTCCTTGGTTCTAGAGATTTTGCGCAAGCCGAAAAAGTGTAGTCTAAGGCCCAAGATGGCCTAAGCATGCCTAAGTTTTTTTTTGCATATAATTACCACCTAGGCACCTAGGCGTCTATAGCCAAGATTCGGTTCTGAGCTTATGGATCGTGAGTTTCACGGAAGGATTTTTTGGGTGAATCTGCTGAGATCTGCTGAGTATATACAGTATAGGATGCAGGAAAAAAAATTGAGTCAGCATCAACCAAGCAGGTACCCTCTGGTAATTTAACATAGCTATGGAAAATCACCATTTTTAATGGGAAAACTCACTATAAATGGCCATTTTCAATAGCTATGTTAGTTTACCAGAGGGTAAAATCAGATAAACCAACTTGGAGACAACCATCCTGCACCCCTTTTTGTGGGCCATCCAGTCATCCAATCAAACTGCAGCCGTGGATATTGAGATGATCACAGCACCACTTACCCTTTGGGATATTTTTTACATGTCGCGAACTGGAAAAGCACCATTTTAAATAGGTAATAAATAGATTAGGTCAACTGATCATCTACCTATTTAATACCTATTTAAACTGATCAACTTTGTTCAATGATTTTACATGGGCGCTTCCATAGCTAACAAATTCCCGGAGGCCTTTGTAAACTGAAGTTTCGGGATCCACCCAAAGAGTTTCAGACCATTCTTGGCATATCTCCAGGTACAAATATATAGCATATTCCATTTATAGATATATATATGTATATTATACGATATATATATATATTATGGTCTTATGATGTATCATCTGGATTTAGAATAATTCACGAACTTGGAATAGTTTCACCTTACATTCACCAAGATGAAAAATGTGGTGCCATTTCAGACTAGTTCGTTGAAAATGGTTTCCTTACCATGGGTTATCATAATCTACAATAAATTGATAAGTTCCTACATTGAACAGTCAACAAGGTTTGTCTTTTTTCTCGGCTCCTTTGGGCATGATTTCATATGATTTCCCCCGAATCCTTTGTTTCATGAATTTCTGTGGTAACCTCGCAGTAGCTGGACAGTCTTTGGACCCTTTGGATTGTCTGACATCTGATGGCTTAGTATGGCTTAGTACCCCACCACCATGTTGTCAGTTTCTCGTCCACCATGAGGCACTACCAGCCTGCACTGGACTTTGAGCCTTGGCTTTCGACCGGTTTCGGTGCAACAAAGATGCTGTTCAGGTTGGCTGATACAGACACATTTTTTTGGGATTGGATACAGAAAAATATGGAACACAAAAACACATGGATTTTGACTTATATATTTTGAAATTGACGTTGTCAGAAAGTTTTTTTTTGATGTCTCTGAAAGAAATGCTGGCCAGTATTCACAAGCTTGCAGCAAATCAGTATCCAAAGGCCCATTGATGTTCCATGATTTTCCATGTTCACTCTCCAGTGCTGGATGGTCCAGCTGGGTCAACATCCCAATCATCCGCGCATTTTTGACAGCGCGACTGGGTCTGCGCCTGAACGCCGACCAGGCGAACAAATATTGATATAATCATCACACTCAGTATGCCGTCAATGCCTGCACCTCAGCAACTGATTGCTCAGCAACTGTCGCCCCAAATATGTGTGGAGTTGGGGTCACGGGGTCACCACGGGTTGATCAGATGGGTAAGTCGATACCCCTGTGTCACGTCAGCATCCAATGTTCCAATGTATGGATGTGAACGTCGAGCATTCCCAAAATGCAAGGGTCTATCACAATTTTCCCCGTTACAATGAATTTGGGGGGTAGTATGGGCATGCCATATACGACACCTATGCAAAGTTTGGGATTCCGCCAATTTCTCCAACAAAAAAATGGGTGTTGGTCTTCAGCGTTTTTCAGGCGCATGCACAACAGCCAACTGATTTCTGCAGCCAACAGTCCTCTTGGCACAGTGGAAACATGTGAACAAAGACAATATGGGAGGATGCAATCCTCGCACTTATAAAGCTCCCTATGATATGGGGATGGGTCAAAGCCCTATCCCCCTGGTGAACATCAAAATAGCTGGTAAATGGATGTTCATCCCCCTAAAAATGGTATGTATAGGTATTGATCCATAGCCATATGGCATTATGATACATCTCACATTCTCCTAGAATCTCACTAGACTCCCGTACTTAGTAGGCCCTACTTGTATTATGATATCTAAATTCGGGCTCGGTGGTTGGCAACTGAATTGACTCAATGCCTCACTTGCAAGCTGTCATACAACTTATGCTCGGGGATGTACTCCAGTTACTACTATGGTATAAATATGGTATAATATGCATGTTCCGTGTTCCATCATTTTTCCATCTCTTTCCCAGTTTCTCCAAGTTGTTCCCCCAGGCCCGGCACCGCCATCTCCATGGGCGCCAAGATGGACTGATCGCGAAGGTCATCCAGGCGATCTTCGCAGGCCATGGCTGGGGTCTCGGAACGCGCAGGCAGTGGTGGAGCTGGAGGATCCCAGTGGGAAATCATGGATGATTCATACCATGCGGGCGGGGGCCCCCGTTCGAGAACGCTAAGTTGGTGCACATAACTCCAATCACTAACTATGGTTTATGATACGCAAATAACTATAGTTCATGGGGTTTATAAACCAATTTATATCGTTTGGGCCCCACATTGTAGGGATTATTCTGTTATATAGGGTTTATATAGGGATATAATAGATGATATGGCCCACAGTTGGATACAATAGATATGGGATTATTAATATATATAGGGATATATATAGGGATTGTGATATGGTATGGAATAAGTTGATATAATTGGATATAACAGGGATTATTGCCTTTGAACAGGTATAAGTACTGAGCTAACCCCATTTATGGCATGTATAATCCCATAGAAATAACCAGTGGGAAAACCACTAATAATTAATAAACAGCCATCACTGTAGGAATTCCTCTGTAGGGTTTACATGGAGGTTTCCATTTGTGGGGGTCCCCAATAGCTGGATGGTTTATAGTGGAAAATCCATCTATAAATGGATGATTTAGGCTAGGGGTACCCCTATTTTAGGAAACCTCCATAAAGGGATATGATTTGATATAATAGACATGGGGATTAGTAATATGAATATCGGATGAATAGAGATTCTTGTTGGGAGATACTGGGGACATATGAACATACTTAGGGATTAACGGGACTGTTAAGAGGGATTATCAATAGGGATCATAAATAGGGATATCGGGATACAGTACATATTGGTAATATTGGTGGATTATTAATTAATAGGATTGATACCTAGGCCCTCCAAGTAGCCTCAATGGGATTAATAGATATTCAATATGATTCAGTAGGTATATGGCAGTGTGTCAAAACCTTGTACCCCTGTAGTTCACATCAAAATAGCTGGGATTTATGGATGTGAATAACCCCCTAAAAATATGGTATTAATAGATTTAATAGGTATTGATCCATAGCCATATATAGATATTGGATATCATTGATATCCAATATCTATATATGGGTATGGATTGATATCATAGTTATGTAACAAAATACCAGAGGGATCCAGAGGGTACCATGGGAGACTTCAGAGGTCTCCGACGAGGTGAAAAAACAAATCTGGCATAGCATTCCCATGGCACAACGACGCCGGGCATAGCGAATGTTACATAATGTTAGATTAGCTGCATCTTTTTTTTTAGCAGGGTCGGTTATTTTTTCCCCATCTGGATCTATTTAGACACAAACGATTTTTCAGTATTGTCTATTTATTTCACAAAAGATTTAAGTATTGAAGTCCCCAAGTTTGCCCAGACTACTTGTTGACCCAAACATCACAAAAAATTCTGGCCAGTTACACCCCCCATGTTTCTTGACCCGTTGTGGTTTTCCTATCCCCAGTGAAAAACCCAGCTTTTCCTATCGGAGTCCAGGACGGCGACCGGGCGACCTGCAGGGTGTCCAAGGGGGAGGGCAGGTCCTCATTGTTGAAGATTTCCAAGAGATAGAGCGCCTGGAACAACTGCAGTTCCGAGTGGACCATGGTGGACTATGGTGGTGGACCAATGGGCATTTTGCCAACAAAAACAATGGGCATTTTGCTGAGAACCATTGGGATTTGGTTGGTGTACTGGCTACTGGTAAATGATGGTAAATGGGGAAACGATGACATCGCATATTATCTCAGAATGTTATAACGATAATGTCATCAATATCATAATGATTAAGAAAAACTAAGAAAATATGATGGGGTATATTTCTGATGCAAACAAAATCATTACCCAAATTGAAAGCCTTTGACATTTACAAGCATTGCAACCTGATTTGAGCATACGTCAAAGTTGCCACTAAACCATCCCAAGACTTGCGCTCTTCGGAATAGCACGTCGTGCGTTCCAACCTTTTTTCCCTTCGTTTTAACCAACGGAAGTCAACATCAAACCCCAAAAAGTGAATAATCTTCCAAAGCAACTTCGTCCGGGGAGTTCCGTGGTTTTGAAGTACACTCTGGTAAACTAACATAGCTATGAAAAATCACCATGTTCAATGGGTAAATCAACTATTTCTATGGCCATTTTCAATAGCTACGTTAAACTACCTAGTCCCTATGTTCTGAATTTCGCCAGTTTCATTCCCATGGTTCTCACTACCAAGTCGGCCTCTTTGGATGTCATCTGCAGGGGCATGACAAGTGCTTCCTCGGCGCATGGGATGTAACGATACGAAAGGCATGGATGATTGTGATGATGATGAGGATGATGCTGGCAATGTTGATGGTGGGGCTGATGGCGATGCTGATGGTGATGGTGATGATGGTATGTACATGTATACATCTATACATGTATGTATGTGCATGTATATTATTTATATATATATATATATGTGTGTGTTACATGTGACAAGTTAAGTGTGAAAGCCATTGGATGTCCCAGAAAAAAACGAGTGGATGGCCGGAAATATGTCCATTGATCTGTGTGCCCAGAGTCTGAGAGGTCTGTATTTTGACTCATAGGCAGGAAGCGGTGCCAAAGGGTTGGTGTCGGAAGAGGGAGACATCATACTAGTCACTAGTCGCCATGTACATAGGAATGAAAGATAACCCCCTTTGAAACAGAGAAAACACGTCCATTTACAGGGGAAAACAAATCCCATTTTCGCTGCTAATCTTGAATATCCTGCAAAAGAATGCAAAAGATGTGTGTCTATATATATATATATATATTATATGTACGTATATATATTAGCTGCATAAACTACTCCTCTAAAGCTTACTTGGTTCTACGGGAGGATCATGTTCGGATTCTGATCAGCTCTGTCATCAAACGTGCCGCGAAATCCTCGGACTAGCCATGGAGATTTTCCAGCAAGCGACGGATTACTGGAGGGTAACCTCTCTAGGTGTAATGTGAACCCTGGAATAATAAACCCCTAGGCTGTTTGATTGGGGGCTACGATTTAAGTATCAGATTACTATATTTGGAAGATATCTCCACTCGCATGATGTACCTCTTATGTTCCCGAGATTTTTGCAGTATTCTCTTCTCACGAGATTCCCATGAAACTCCCATTTACGGGAGGCTAACTCTAATGAAGAGCTCCAAGACAACGACCAAGGCTACAAACGACATCAACCATGGAATTCCTGTTTTTTTTCACGAAAATAGCGAGTAAATAAACGGATGTTCATCCACAAAGGAAAAGTTGGTCCATGCTCACATGCATTTTGGATCGTTCAGTCCTAAACAGGACCAAGATCCCAAAGCTCTTGAACTAACACACACACACTAGACAAAATTGGATCTTTGAAGGGATCCATCAGGAACTGAATCCTGTAACATGCAAATTAGTCAAGAAAACAAAAAATCCTAGATGAATAGGTCGACCAATAGAAGGTACTCCGAAATGACAATCAAGTAGGTCCCCAAGAAGTGAGAAATACAATCATCGTCGAAGAAGGTTTTCGAAAATTCCACTGATCAGATTGTGGAAACCGTGCAACCTGGTTGTAAGTTCTGCCTTCCGGTTCTTGGCTTAGCCGGTCGCCATTTTCGGAAATTGATATCGAAACTGCTTTATTAAAAGGAGAGAAGAAAGAAAAAGAAAAAGGATAAGTTTTACATCTATTTAGATGTTACACACACACACCCCTATGATCCTATGTCCAGCCAGTGACCATTGGAAATTGGGTCTTCACTTCAGTGGCATTTTGCTGACCAGTTGGAGGATTTTTGTGGGGGGTGGTTACAACAGCATTTCCACATGGCTTATGGGTTTCCGATATATAATATATACAATGCCAAAACATGGTTTTAATTGATTCGTCGTTCTTCCTATTTCTGGCAACAAAGTACCCCTTGATGCTTAGCGGTTCGCTATCAACCAGGTCTTTCCGGCTCCAGGATGTGCCAAGCATCAAACTGCGCCACTGTCAACTTGCCGGTGTTTTCCAACTCGCCTCACCATTGTACGGCTGTCATTAAGCGCAACATTTCACCAGTCAATGGGAATTCCAAATATTCCAGGATCCTAAAATGGAGCTACGTTAATCCTTTACTTTAAGCCATAAGAACTTGGGGGGATATCCTCTGAAATTTCGCCCCAACAAATAGACCTTACATATCGTAGGTACCTCCAATGAATCGATTCCTCCCTTGTGTTCACAGCAAAATAGCTGGTAAATTCATGTTCATCCAAGCAACATGCACATGGAGGTAGAAACATGCAGAAACAAGATGTGTCGGCTATGACAAATGGGGTGTGCCTCCCCAATTTGTGTTTGTTATATAAGCCTACATTGTTGCTTTCATATGGAAGTTTCAGTCATGGTGCATGTTCCCATATTATATAAAGGAAAAAACACCTTAAACAAACCCAAGACAAGAACTGGACAATTGATCTGGCTGAATTACATTAATTCACCATCCTGAAAAACCTTTAACAGTTCGGCAATTTGGGAATGATTCCGGGCTATCTAATCATTACTCAAGTGATGTCACGACCTGAGGTCACTATGATTCATCCAGATTTGACATACATGTTTTCTTGTATCTGGGATTATGGATGATGTAGACCAAGCATTTTATCCGGAGGACTTTACCGCCTTATATCTCCATTTACATATCATTTACATATCATTTACATATCATTTTCCGAACGGTTGATGGATTTCTCATAAATCCCCTGATTTACTTCGTCTTGTTTGACGAGAGGCAAACCTTTGCCATTTTTGAGGCTGGCAATCAGGTCGCAAGCAAAATAGTAATGTTTAGCTTGTTCAAACGATTGCTTCCGCCAAAATGCCTACAAGTAGCCTCAGATAGTACCTCCAAACATTGAATAATGGTGTAATAATGGTGTAATAATGGTGTAATAATGGTGTAATAATGGTGTAATAACGGTGTAATAATGGTGTATAGTACATTTGGAAGCAACACATTTAAAAAATCTAATCAACTCGTCAATATTCACGAATTACAGCAACAAAATACATCATAAACTGCTAATCAATGAAACCAATACACCCCATGAACTGCTGATAAAATCCAAAAGTTTGGAAGATCACATCGAATTGAATGATGGTTCTTCCCCCTCGTCCCAAAGAGTACCGAGTCTGATTCACCCATGAAAATCTGGTAAAATCCAACTCTTAATCCTGTTCACCATTTTTACATGCAAACATTCGGAAAAAAAAGTGATCTGAAGAATATTGGTTAAAAATAGAAATAAAAACACAACCCCCTTATCTCCTTTATCTCTAATGAACCCAATGCCATGTTTACCATCCCCAAGTCATCACCAGCTTTATGGGTGGTAAACCTCATCTTCTATTCGTTGTTGGTTATACCTCCATGATTCACCATGAATCCATTAACCCATCATGAAAACCACCTGTTTTACCCATCATTTTCCGAGTTGAAGAGTTGAACATCTCCCAGTTTCATATCCCATTAAAATCCCATTCATATCCCAATATTTTCCCATAAATCATCCACAAATTGACAGCGGTCGCGACGTGATGTTCGCCCAAGCGTCTGGTCATCTTGGGCAGCATCCCATCGCAGGTCACCTGAATCTTCCTGCGAAAGAAGGGACCCGGGAATTCTGAGTGGTTTATAGTGGTTGGTAGTGGTTTATAGTATATAATGTTAGAATATATAATGGTTATATACAGTATAGTGTATATATATATTATAACCCATGCTAGAATATATATATATATATATATTATACATGGCTATGAGTCAAAACCTGGGACCCTTTGTACCTTAAAATAGCTGGCTAATGGATGTTTGTTCACCCAAATATGGTGATACTGTAATAGGTTTTGACCCATCTCCATATATCTCTATGGAATATGGAAAACGATGGAAAATAGTCGCTTACCCTCTGGTAAACATACAAAAGGCCATGGAAAATCACCATTTTAATGGGTTCATCAACTAGAAATGAGCAATTTCCATGGTTAAATTGGCCAGAATATGTATATATGGAATATCCATGAATATCCCAGTGACATGTGGATTAGTCCATATGAGTTTGCATAGCTAGCATCCCACAATTATGTTCTGCATATATCTATGTACTATACATTTCGGTGTCATACATGAGGGACCAATTTCGTGGCAGCTGGTTTGAGTGCACCAATTTTCAAGATTGCATCATATATGAGTTTGCAGCCCATTTACATACAGCAGATATGCGCATACGTATACATATATAATAATCCTTGAGTATGAGATACATATCGACTGTAAATGGGTTGCTAACTCATAAGCCATCTTATGTATGTATGACCCACATGTAAACACTGTATGTATATATATATATAATGTATATATATAATGTGTATATATATATTATGTATGTATATATATATATATATATACCTATGTATGTATATATATATATACATATGTATATATATAAATATGTGTGTATGTATATGTATATATTTGTATATATGTATATATGTATGTGTATATATATATATACACGCTGAACGTAATTATGTGATCCTATCTCATATGAATTAATCGCATATCACTGGGAAATTCACGCATATTCCAGATACTGGGTCGTAGTAGCATGAGTCTTTAAAGAATACCCCTATCCCATCTCATCATACTGACTGGGTACAAGTTATCACTATCAGGGGTTATCACAAATCGCGATCGACATTTTTTGGGACTGCTCAGCAGCACTGAGAAAGACTAAAGTGACTAAAGAAACAACTGGAATCTATTCACTGGGAAGACTTGGTCCACGTTCGACCCCAAAGCTACCCTCTGGTAATTTAACGTAGCTATTGAAAATTGCCATTTATAGTGGATTTTCCCATTAAGAATGGTGGTTTTCCATAGTTATGTTAGTTTACCAGAGGGTAGGATTTGAGATAATTTAAGTCTTAGTTCCTATTAATTTTAAGTTTTGCCGCGAGATATTTCAGATATTCCCAAGGATTCGTGGTGAATGAGCAGCAAACGAGATGTTGAAAAGGTGTGTTTTTACAACTATAGCAATTTGAACCAATTTGATTCCAAGCAATCTCCAGTCGCTTGGGGTCTCCCCACCTTTTCCATACCCTTTACAACCTGACCCCTGTTGACGATGGCTGTCCTCTCCAGCTTCTTCACCAAGTTGTCAAGGCCAGTGCTACACTGCGTCTGTAGGTTGCCGAGCAATGTACCTACAGTCGTGGAAAAACGACCACGGTGTTTGTAGCTGCCAGAGTCATTGGATTGGTGTAAGGGAAAATCTTAACCGGAAGCCGGAAACCATAGTTTTTACCATTAAATATGGGGGTGTCCGGTAAATTTTCCCTTAAACCAATCCAATGACAGAGGGAGAAGAATTCCTGGATCTTGTGCAATTATGCGAAAGGTTTGTCTGAGCCATGGATCAATCAGTATCCCTTATATACAGTAAATGATATCAAATGGCCATGTGGTATATAATGGTATATACTGGTATATCCTGTTTTCTGAAAAAAAACAAATGTGTTCCTCAAGATTATGATGCCAACAAATTCACCTAAGCCGGGGAGAGAACCTCTTGGCCAATGGGGATACCCTCTGGTAATCTAAAATAGCTATGGAGCAAATGCACCACTTTTCAAAACGGTAAATCATCGAACCTTTCACGGGCCATAGGCTTTAAGAAAGCAAACTGTAAAGGAATACCACAGGGTACTAGTAGCATTAATTGGATTAGAATGCATGAGATTTTAAATCCCATAAAATCCCAGGGTATTCTGACAATTTTCAGCTTTGCACCTGTGAAGTTCGAGTTTCTTCATGTTTCTTCCCCACCTTGAAGTTGTGATTTTGCCCCAAGCCTGCCCCATGCCCGCGCACTTTGGAAACTGCTCAAGGACTTGGAAAGTCGCTGGCTTTCTCGCACCATCCTTGCGATGGATTCGATGGATGATAGATATGAATAGATAAGATGGTTGTATCATGGTAATGGGGGGCTTTGCAGCAATCATCCACCTCTTTCTCCGTACTTCTGAGTTTATGTTCGACCCAAGAGCTAGGATTTCTTCAAGTGAAATTTCAGTACTCCCCAAAAATAGAAGATCCAGTATGATCCAGTAGTCCGGAACAGAAAAAGAACCTTCTGAGAATGTGGTGAATCGTGTGCTTTGTTCCAAGCATTATAAGGCGGATGGGATTAACATATAGATCCCGTGGACGGCACTATGAATAATAGAGGAAATATGTGGGGTATCGCTGATGCTAGATCCACCTCTCATGACCTAGATACGAACCGAAAAAAAGTCAAGTCTTGGCTAGCACTGGATCGGTTGAAGGGAAAATCTTAACCGGAAACCAGGGTTTTCCCCATCAAACATCGAACTATGCGCTTACTGCTGCTTAGTAGGAGGAGAATGGGATGATTGTTAATAGTTATGGATTGGATTACAGTATTCCCCCATTCCCTCAGCACCATTAAGCCAAAGGATCCCAAGAAATGTGTGAAGCTATGAATCTTATAAAAACCTTCATTTCCGTCAGTCCCTTCAGTGTATGCTTCCTATTTGCTGCTTCAATCTCCGATGTTTCCCACCAAACCATTGGATTCCACATTCTGAAAATGACGTGATCCCCTCACCATTTTTTGAAAAGCGATGGGTACCACCCTCCAGTGTATTTTATACAATATTCCTTTTCTACTTCAGATCAAGTCATATTCAGTACAGTACCCTCCAGTACACAAACCTATCGTTGTGGAAGATCGTCATCTTTCCAACCGGTAAAATCATCAAACTAAATAGTGTGTATATATATTCCACAGAGAGTAATTTTCGCACAAAGTAATGGTGTCGTCAAATGCCTGAAGAAGATCCCAATGATTCATAGTACCCCTGGCTTGATTGTGGATTATCACAGCTCTGGTGGGTAAAATTGGTCACTTGACTCTAAGAGATACACTCTGGTAAACTAACATAACGATTGAACATCACCATGTTTAAAGGTAAATCATCTATAATATAAATATATATATATACAGTATCAATAGCTATCTATCCTTACTTTACTGGAGGGTATCTGAAAAAATCGTCCACCCATCGCGGCTGGGGCTGTCCTGTAGAGCTGCTCGTTGGGTTTGCTGAGCTGGTAATTCCTGGTTAGCCAGTGTTTTTTGGGGGATAAATGGGGACTAAGTGATTTTTTTTTCGGGGAAACCAACGTTATATCAGGGTGTTTATGGGTTTACTCAGGCCATCCTCCCTTCAAAAACTGGTTTGGTAAGAACAGATTTCCCGTATAACCATCAACCATCAGGGGTTTTGAACACTGTTCAACTCCTTTCATGGAGATATTCATGTTGTGCTGGTGATCTGGATTCTATGTTCATCAGCATGGTGGATATTGTGTTGAATCTGTGATATACCATTCCCCCAACTAAATATATATAGACCCTTTTCAAAGCGTTCCAATGGAAAGTCCTCCTCCAAGCGCTGAGTGTAGCTGCTATAGTTTCGTCTCAAATCCCTGGGAATCCTTCTCAACCAGCCAACCAGTTAGTTCCACAAGTCAATAAGTATCTGGGTAAATTATAATATTTCACTAACCTGAAATGTTGGGCCATTTGGGGATGATTCCCCTTACTAACCATGATTCCAATGAGGGAGAACAGTGAGGTCGTTATCATTTACACAGATAAGTATGCTAACACAGCTACAGTTTACCCTCCGATGGTCACACATGGGAACAATTGGATACTTGGCCTTTTTCCAGCTGGCCATTTCCTTGAAATCACTACAGCCGGGAATGAATCCAACTTGAGGAAAAATAATCCTTCGGTATCTAATAATGTCTTGCCCAATGGAAAATCACCCGTTTAGAAAGATGATTCTCCCATATGTTCTTCAAAAAAAATTGGAAATTGCCAGCTTGCCACTTCTGTCATGTGGCTGGGAAACTCAATTCGTAGTTCCGAACCGCTCCTCGTTTTTGGATACGCATGCCCATAGCTCCGAGGCGCTCCGAGATAGTTTACTACATTGTATATTGATGTAATTATATTGTATATCCCATCAAAAATCGCCATCAAAAATCGTTATATCTCTATATAGCTTTATCGGTTTTTATGGGCTCAATTCCCTAGTAAAAATCATTTTCCGACCATTTTTTGACCAAGCATCTTGTTCCACATCGCCAGACCGGCCTCCGAGTGTTCCAGTAGCGGCTGGTCACTGGTGGTTCATCCCGGCTATGTCACCCTAGTTCAATGGATTGGTTTAAGGGAAATTTTAACCGGAAAGCCCCCATGATCTTCATGGGAAAATCGATGGTTTCCGGTTAATATGTTCCCTTAAACCAATCCATTGATAGTCATGGGTGTTTTGTAGGGGCAATGTCCACTTCTTGGGGTGAACTCTCTTACTAACTGGGAAGAACCACCAAGTATACATATTAACTATATAGCCATCACAAGTCATAGATAGAAAAGTTGGACATCTGGAAATATGAAATGAATATCATCGAATTACCATCCTGGTGGCACGCTGTCACGCTGTTAGACATCTTCTTGGGGGGTGCTACTATGTATATATATATATGTATATATGTATATATGTATACGTATGTATATTGTGAATTTCTCAACATTGCAAGGTGTATCAGCAGTACAAAGAAGTGGATCCTCCTAAGCTGCCAAAGTATAATCCCACAGAAGGGTCATTTTGACCACATGGTTCATGCGAATAGCAATACTTGGCTCAGGGCCCATATCAAAGGTGAAGCGGCGGGTGGGGTCATTGCTTGGCCATTGCTACTTTGCTCAGGGAGCATTTGCAGGACGTGGCGTCCTTGGTTGCGCATTTGAACATCTGCTGCCACTTGACAGTGGCATGTTGCTGCTTGGGGAAAAAGCAGCGTTCGAGCCTTGGAGGGCTTGTGTGGGGAGAGGACTACCAGTGTGAATAGCCATTCACAGTATTAATATATATATATATGTATGTATATATATATAATTTATGTATATATATATATAATTTCATAATTAACTGTATATGTATATATATACATACATACATAACCCAGTTACAAAAGGGATACACTACTTGGGGGAAGTATAGGGTTGTGAAGCAGGTACGATCCACGGGACCCTCTAAGGGGTGGCCAAAACCAAACCCATGGGCCTTTTCCCATCGGTTGGATGTACATCCCAATACCTGAATATTCCATGAGGGTTTCCATGGCTTTCCTAAAAATGCGGGACCCCAAGACCCAAGACCATTGGTCCTCCTATGAAAATGACCATGGTGGTCTAAAAATAGGACACTTCGCTTGGCTAAAATCCCACCCAGCGCCTTCTTGTCAGCAGCTTCTGCCAGAGTTGTGACCAGCCCAGTTTGTCCGCAGGGGCCCTGTGACGAAGTGGAAGGAAGTGGAAGGAAGTGGAACACAGTGGAACATCCGTCACGGAAATTCATCAGCTTGGGGCGGGTCATGTTTGAACACTATGGTTGATAGGTTCCCTACTCTGGATTAGTTCATAATCCCCAATAACCTATCTAGTACAAGTAGATACAATTAGTATAATTCTCATTTCATTACCGATCAACACTGGTACCTTAGATCAATAGAAGCACAATTGAAAACGATGAGTTTTGTCGTCTTTGCGCTTCGAGTCTTCAACTTACAACCTCCAGACTCCTTGAAACATCAAACGGAAATTTCACGCACAGTTCAAGGGACAAAACATGCGTCGCATCTACACAATGTCCTGCAAGTTCATTTTCATGTATGTTTCTGAAGGTTCTCGTTGTTGATTGTTTTGTTCAAGGGACCTAATGTCAATGATCAAATTTTCAAATCCAGGATTTGAGTTGCTTCATTTCAATCCTGCTCTCGGCTACCCACGAACTGTGGCCTTTAAGATCCCTGCTTGTCTCGAAGTGGGGAATTCCCCAATATTGCCATCTGTAAATGGGAAAAATATGGGGAACGTGATCATACACAATAGGATTTGGATGGATTTGGGGGCACCTTATTTTCAAACAAATCTTGGGTCTTTGCTTCTGTGTTGTCTATCCTCTTCCATTTGCTGGTAAGCCCCTGATTCCCACAGGACTACTGGCGCTGGTCAGTTTTTTGTACCCTTCGGTCATCAAACATGGCTAGCTGGAAAATCAGATGAACATGAAGGTGTGAACGGGAAAATCGTCCAACCAAATGAATGAATTTTATGGATTTTCCATTGCCATGTTTGATTACCAGAGGGTTGCTTAATATCTTATTTCTTGTGGATACACATTCCACTTTGAACAGTATACCCCAGCCAAACATGTGGAATATGCATCGGGGATAACAAGGAGAGTCATGAGGGAAAAATCATCAGTGATCGCGGTGTATGAATGTATTGAATCATATTGCATCACTGGTTGGTGGTTTCAACCCACCCCTCTGAAAAATATGAGTTCGTCAGTTGGGAATTCGAAATTCCCAACTGAATGGAAAGTCATAAAATTCATGTTCCAAACCACCAACCAGATCATAAAACCGCACATGATCATGAGTGATTTTCTTTTCTTGGGTTTGTTGATCCCATGCTAAAAGTTAAAAAGTCTGTCCGTGGCGTGTGGGGTAAATCCATCTAAACCCCAACAGATGCACCAAAAAAAACGTATAGCAATCAAATCCGCCCAGTTTTATGTACCCTCCGGTGAATTCAAACGTGGCAATGGAAAATTCTCCATTTATTGATGATTTCCATTGATTTTCCCATTGAAGCCTCCATTTATCGGGGATTTCCCAGCGGCCACGTTTGATGACACCGGAGGGATGTCCGGACATCCGGCGACTCCGATCCATCATAGGATGGGTTTGTCTGAGGTATGCCCCCAAATTATCATATTTTACATGGGTCATTAAATGTCCCCATTGAACATCACCCAACCATTAGGTATATGGTCTGTAATGGCTACTATAAGGTGATGTCCAATATTCCCAAAATGGGACAGTTACCAACCCCTGTTTTAGTAGGCTTAATATCTTGATGATGATTAACGGATCTAGGGATGCCCTATTTTCAGACAAAACCATTTTCTGGTTGCTGTTGATGATACATCGCGTTAAATCCCCATTAACTCCTCTTTTCTATTGGTCTTGTTCGATAGATCAAAGTAACCTCCAGTAAACTAATATAACTATTGGAAAGTCACCATCTTTGAAAACTGTACGTCATCTATATTTGAGGGCCAAGTTCCATAGCAAACTGCCAGTTTAGCAGAGGGTATATCCGCATTAAACCCCATGAAGTCACAATTGTTGTTGGCTAAATCCCATATAAATCCCATTAGCTCACCATTTTTCTTGCCTAAATCCGAAAAAATATAAATCCCATGAAAATCACAAAATTTTCCTTGGTAAATACCGGTTAAAACAACAATCACCACATGTTTCATGGGAAAAAATCACAACACGAGACCTGCAGGCCGCCTCCAGACGTGCAGCAGCCTGCTCCTCTGCCACCAATGTCAAGTCCTTCAGCGTCAACGTCTGTAGGGATGCCATATCGGTGCTCCTCAGACAAGAGGAGCCACAAAAAAATGTAAAACGGGTAATTTAACCATCAAAGATTGGGATGGATAGAGTTAATATGAGTTAATGTGAGTTAATGTGAGTTGATATACCCTCTGGTAAACTAACATAACTATGGAAAATCACCATTTTTAATGGGACAACGCACTATAAATGGCCATTTTCAATAGCTATGTTTGTTTACCAGAGGGTATCTGAATTGGCAAGTTGCTTTAGTTCACTACAGGTAGAAGTGAAAGTCATCCCTCACTGTCCCTTTTGGGTTTTCCCCATTGTCAACGCTGTTTCCAAGAAATCATCCCTAAGTCATCCCTTTGATGGTTTCCCCCATGTGAACGCTAGAT
>Ga0126342_10000349_pt1 | contig 46931 bp, 39 predicted proteins | sample Cyp1metagenome_FD_92528 | JGI IMG/M metagenome (GOLD analysis project Ga0126342, IMG submission 92528) | Coral microbial communities from Lord Howe Island, Old Settlement Bay, Australia - Cyphastrea 1 metagenome | ecosystem: Host-associated > Invertebrates > Cnidaria > Coral ...
GGTAGATAGGCAGAGAAAGAGAGAGAAAGAGTGAGAGAGATCAACCACCTTTCGGTCCATCAGTGGCTTCGCTCTGCCATCCCTGATTCACAACAACCAGTCTCTCCTATAGGTTTCCTATTTCTGAAACTTCCGCCACCGCCTTGTGCGGTACTACTGGTATAACTCCCTATAATGACCAATCAACCAGCGTATGTTTAACGGCTCAATTGCAAAATTCATCTAAATTTCATATATTTCTTTTTACCCTCGGGTAATTTACAACATCTATGGAAAATGTACCATTCATAAATAAATTATCCCTTTAACTATGGCGATTTTCAGGCGATTATTCCACCGGGCCCATCTGGCCCGACCTGCATCAGCGCCCAGCGCTGGGTCCAAGTCCTCTGCGGATCCATGGCCAAGTGTCTCGCTTGGGAAAAACGGCCTCGGCTTGGGGACGAACTCGTTGGAGTTTGAGCAACTTTTTGGGACCTGGGCAGAGGGAATAAAGGTCGATTGGGGTCATCATTTTGTTAAGCTATATTATATACAAATGCTATACCATATGCAGTCATTCAATAAGATTGCAACAAAATTGAGTGTCTATATAAAAGCACCAAGTTTGCCTGTTGGTCCCCAGGAACCACTTGCTGGACAACGCCATCAGCGCTGCTGTGCCCTTGATTTTAACCACCAAGTACAAGGTCTGCTTACATCCAATGTTGTTTGCTGACCTCTTTGTTGATTGCTTCGATCCGTAATTATTATCTCCTATAATTGCCTATAATCCTATTAAATCCTCTATAGATGGAGATTTTATAAAAGTAAAATCATCTACCCTCTGGTAATTTAACATAGCTATGGAAAATCCATTATAAATGGATTTTCTATTGGGAAATCATCTGTAAATGGTCCATTTTCCATAGCTATTTTGACATAACCAGAGGGTATAATTATAAACAAATGATTTTCCAGCCACGATGACCGGAGGGTATCCCAGTTGGTGGTCCAAGGAACGAGGATCGTCACATGCTGCCTGACACAATTCGTGCAATTTCCAAGGTCTGGAATGAACTTGCCATTGGGATAGCAAATACTTGGGCTTTGTTATTAGAACATAAGACATACATATGCTAGAGACATAATATAATATAATATAATATAATACAATATAATATAATATAATATAATATATATATATATATATTATTATTATATATATATATGTATACACTATACACAAATTAAATTTCTCTCTCTTCAGATATGGATTCCACAAATATTAATGGTAAACCTTTGGATAACTTTGGTGAATTCCATGTTTTTCGTCACCCAGTCACCCTGCCGGCCCAGGAGCAAAGTGACCAACAAATGGTAAACAAACCACCAACAAATGGAGCACAATATCAGGATATATCAGGTTTTTTTTCTATTAGTTCCTCAATACATTTGAAGCATCACTGCATTTGTATCTCCATGTCTCCAACTTACAAACTATGTTGAAAGGATGAACAACTACAGGCTTGCCTCAAATGTTACCCTCTGGTAAATTTACAATTATAGACCTTGAAAATAGCAATTTTCTAGTGGAAACTATAGAATCTTCCAACCCCTATCTGCCAGGGTCTATGTTAATTTACTGGAGGGTAAATGAGGCCACACCTTGGGGGTATTGTCACTCCATCGTCATACCATGTTTTTAAAGCCAACCCGACCCCGTGCTGCAAAAAGCACCAGGCACCTGCCGGAACAAGGCTTCATGTAACTGTTCCACATACCTCAGAGCTGGTGACAAGGGCCGCCTCGTTGGATTCGGCTGCATGGGATGACTCGTTGGAAAGACAGGGTTTTTGTTTCGGCAACTGGTGACAGTGTTGACCTGGAAATACCCTGAGACAAACCCTCACAGATTGGCTGGCCATACTATTTCCATACTATTTCCCATCCACCTGGGTGGATGCCTTCGAACAATTTGGATCACAACTGTTCAAACGTTAGTGCTGCAAGATAAACATCCTGTTGACGGCCACGGGTCATCCCAAAGCGTGCTGCAGGGGCTGCAGTTTTTTGTCCCGCAGAATTCCATGAGTCTCTTTGCCAGGAATTCTGGGAGTTCCAGGACTTCGTGTCCCACGTGGACCAGGTGTTCCAGGATTTTTCCTTGGACCACTTCGACGAAGTCCATGACCTGGGCGATCACGTGGGATCCACTAACAAAGGCTATGCATAAGACATCATAACACAAACATATATATATATACATTATATAATTTGATATATTACATATATATATAACTCCAGGTCGATTCTGTTGGAGTCAGCAACATGACCCGTTTTAGATAGCCTACATGTGACGCATTTTCCCATCAACATGGCAATCGCCTCTTGCTGTCCTCGGTCTGCTTGGAACCCCATCCAGTCCAGTCCTGAGAGCATCACGGTTTGACGAAGCCAAGCAGCAACGAATTGGTTCAAGGGAAACAGGAAAGCTGTAGATCTGGTGGGTGGTTTTAACATGTTTTAACCATCTTGATTTGTTTATGAGTCAGTTGGGATGATGACATTCCATTCCCAACTGAATGGAAAGTCATAAAAGTCATGTTCCAAACCATGCTTTCCTGCAGATGTTCCCACCGATCCCTGCTGAAACCAGCCAGCAACTGTCTGGCAGTGAGATCTTCTGGATCGACCTTCCATCTACTTACATATCTATTTGCGGCAAAAATACATTCTGCATGGGTAATTATAATATTTCACTAACCTGAATTAAGGCCATTTGGGGATGATTTCCCTTACTAACCATGATTCCAGTGAGGTCGCAGTGAGGTCGTTATAATTTATCCAGATACATATACTTGCAATGTGACCCTTAATTTGGAGAGAACATGTACCCTACTATAGAGGTTAAACATCCAAAATTCTTAGATGTTCAACCTTGAAAAGAGATGAACAAAAACATCTTACACATCGCAGCATGAATAGCAATCACAAAGCAATCATATTTGTTAAACATTGCTGGTTGGTGGTTGACCTACCCCTCTGAAAAATATGAAAGTCAATGGGAAGGATTATCCCAGATATTATGGAAAAATAATCCAAATGTTCCAAACCACCAACCAGATTGGGATGCCATATGCGAGTTTGTATTCAGTGGCTGGGACGAGCCATCTTTTGTCCCAAAGAAAACGCATGGAGTTCGGATCCAAGCCGCTTGCGCCCATGGCATCGCTTCATCTTCAGTCACCTGGTCATCCCAGGCCCTTGGGGATGGAAACATGAGCAAAGACGTATAAAAGCCAAATCATGTTGCTTGAATATACTTCACTAATCTGAACATGTTGGATGAAACATGATATGCAGATACCTTCATTGGGGAAATAGATGGAAATAGGGTATGGTATGGTGTATATTAGCTTTATCATGCTTTACCACATCGTATCATTACTATTCTGCTGATCGTTGAGATTTTTGTCATTCTATAATGCTTTTTCATCTATTGGGTTTACTCAAAATCACACATTTTCATGACCCACTGATCATCACTGATCCATTTGAACCGAAGCCCCCCCCAAAAAAAACCGCCAACCGGTGGCGGCCTTGAGCTTCTTCTCCACTTTCACTGGCGATGTCGTCATGGCACTTTGATCCTCGTCGTCGCTGTTCATGTCGCTCCAATTCCGCTTCGGAGCGCTGGACTGTGGCGGCGCCACGGGGAAATCCGTCAGTTGCAGCGAAGGGAAGAAGTCCATGTTCTCTTCAGATGGTACGATACCTGGCAAAGACTTTGGATCTGGGATCTGCTGCAGGCTAGCAAAGTAACAAACAACAGGATAGGGACAAAAAAGACAATCAAACATATAATCTTCAGCAAATCCAAAGTTGAGGTGATGTTGGATTCTGGATCTTTCGGCAACATTAAGATATGTTGATATTCAGCAGTCAAACAATTGGAATCACCTCACTGCAAGGCCTTACTGAGTGAGGTCGGTAGTGTCTGATCATGGGTTTGATCCAATAATCATATCTGATCATAAGGTATATAAATCATGTGCCAGTTCTCTTCAAGAATCCGTACAAGATAATCTATGAAAAATAAATGCTCTTGCATCATGAGCAATTAAGATGTAGGCACAACACTTTGTACAGCGATGAGGAATCTGTTTGATGTAACCGTGGTACTGGAGACCCATCAAGTTCTGACAGCCTATTTGCAGATCAATTCAATCAAGTTGTGATAGAACGACCTTTGAAACCAGGATTGTTTTGCGATTTTCATTTATATTGGCATTTTGGGAGGAAAATCTAGGTACCGTCAGGTACCCTAGTTAGTCTAACCTAGCGATAGAAAATGTCGTGATCATGTCCATTCAAAGATGTTCCCATTAAACATGGTGGTTTTTCCAATACAGGGTTAAATTTCCGGAGAGCATACGTATAGATTTCCCATTACCGCTGTAAAATCACCGGATTTCCATGTGTTTCCCATCAAATATTGGGGTTTCCCCGCAAAGTGCACCCTAGAAAACCAGTTCCCGCCACATCCGGCGCGTTTTCCTTGGAAGTTCTCTCCATCTTCCAAAGCTTTTTTCACCTTGGAGACACGTCCCAGGGTCCCAAGGGATTCTCATCCAATTCGTTGGTAATACGAAGGCTGAAACGAGGTTGTATTCAAGGAAAAGTGACAAATGAGTGACAACTGGGGAAGTCATCCGAATTTGGACTGATGATTGGTTGCTTGTACATTTTCCATCAGCCTGGCTCCAAGGTTTCTGCTTACAACTATCGTCCAACTGTTTTGAGCCCCTCCCCTACATCCACGGTTCCCAACTATATAATGTGCAGCCAAAATGCAGTGCCTTTCCGACAGCCGCCCTGCTTTTCAGTGGTCTCCAGCCATTTCTTCCAATAGTCATCTTTGCAAAGGGTCATAGCATTTCCTGTGATCCAATCAAAGCACGGCAGCTCACACGCTGCACTTGTCCAAGTTTTAGAGGTGTTAGGTTTCAAAGCAGCGAAATGGGCATGATTTGCCTTCACCCTCCACATCCATAAACTAATTTAATGTGCAATCCCACCGGGCCAGGTGGGCCCCGCCTATGACCACCAAGGCCCTTCGGGCACGAGTGACCATGACATTGAGCCGTCGCCAATCCTTCAAGAAACCCACGGAGCCAAAGGTATTGCAACGCACGGCTGAGAAGATGATCACCTCTTTTTCCTGGGAAGACTGACCGACTGCACCTGCCCTTACATTCGAGAATCCCATGTCCATAGTATTATATAAACATCTCCGAGAAACCATGGTCAAATAGGGGATTTACACATATTTGGGTCCATTCTTGGAGGTCTTTAATATTGGTAACATGGGATTAGCCGCTTAGCCTTGCAACCGACTCCGCGCACTTTTTGCAACCAAATCGATAGTGGCATCTACTGCCCGGGCATCGTTGGCATACACTCAGTGGGACGGAGTGGCATCCCCTCCAAGTTGGTGGATCCGTCATACTGTGAGGGGAAAATCAGGCGTCGGTCGGTATAGATGTAAGCCGCGTAGCACTCTGGAGATCCGTGCCCCCCAAAAAAGGACCAGGCCTCCATGTAGCATTGAACTTCATGAGGAGATAGCACCTTGCCACGCCTCTCTTTTGGAACCGAGCCAACATCTTCATAGTTTCCCCAGCCCCAATCGCCGAAGACAACGGCTTGAACTTCTTCGCCATCCTGCGAGGCAAGTTGATGCAGGTTGAGTTCAGTGCCATCTCGTTAAACTTTTAAGGTGTAGAGGGTGGGCTGCACAGCGTGAATTAGATCTCAGCCATGCCTATTCCAATTATGGGTTGTGACTATCCTCATTAAACTAGTACCTCCCAGTAATACCCAATCAGCAGTGGAACAGTTAGCTGTTGATTTTATGGCCCAGTATCAACTGTCTTGAAGGAACGTGTTGTATGTGTTGCGTTTAAACAGAACCGTTCCCATATCCTCCATGTAAGGAATATTTACCAACATCTACCTCATAAATGACCCACATGTAGAACATATATATACTATTATACATGGAGCATCATGGGACTTGGCAGTTCTCCTCCAAGAAGTTCAGCAAATCCTTCAGGGCGCTCTTCTGCTCCTCTTCCCATTGCACTTTCTCCACTGCCAGCAGCACTGTGCAGCCCTCCGACAGCCCGGCCGCCGAGAGCGTCCGGCTATCGTCGAGGCTCTGATCCCCTAAGGTCAGCCGAGGCCGGGCACCGAAGGGAACCTTCAGGCGCAGCTTCAAGTCGAGGATCCGCTCCTGACTTTTCCGTGGCCGTGGCTGCTCAAGATGATTCCGGCCTATAGCTGTAGATTGCATGGCTTTCTTTGGGTGGATTGAAGATGATTGGAGCATTAAACAAGATTGAACATCTTCGAATTCCAGCTGCTTCCCTCATCAAATAGAAACAGCTTTGCTCTCCTGGGGTTGGAGCTTGAAGGTGTTGCTCTCACCAGCCATGTTCACGACGTTCACATTCATGGCACCCAGGCCCAGAGACGTCACCAAAGATGTTTCCGAAGTCAAGGCATTCTTCTCTGGCCCGAGGTTTTTCAGGGTCTCTACACCTTTCTCAGGCACCAAACCATGATCAATGGCCTTTGCCAAGGCGTGACACACAGAAGTCCAGCTCGCAAATGAAGTACCTGCTTCCAGTTCTGCATCAAGCAACAGTTTTACCTCCGCCTCACATCTGCTAGCCTCCTCTGGCCCAAAAGCATTGTTGAGCACGCCAGCCACACACTTGAAGACCTTTCTCACCGCTTCTTGTTGGCCTTCCACCCTCTCCATGGCAAAAATTCAATTTTGGGCTACCCCGAAATAGGATGTAGTCAATATACGTGGTTACAATATGGATCAAAATGGGGAGACATTGCGCTGCCTTAATTTACTTTAATCAGCAGTTTCTTTTCGGAATACATTGGGATTGCAATTGAAGAAGCAAGGACTATTCAATGCCTGCACCAAGGGTATGTGGCTGCAACTTGCTGTAACTTCAGAACCATTTCATGGGTGGTTCTGGTTGGATAGTCTAAATTAGCCAGCACATAAATGGTGGAGCACACCTAGTAATATACCCTCCGGCAATCGAAACACATTTAGGGACACTATTCCGAACAAAACCACAGCAAGAATTCTCCAAGCCTAGCGATTTGCATTGATTTGTCAATGATCTTTGGTTGTTTCATAGTTGTTTCAATGGCCAGTAATGGCTGATGGCTTTCCCAAAACGGGCGTGTTCGGGCATTGCTCAAAGCTGCTGTCAGCAGTCCGACCCAAATGCAAGGCTTGGAGCATGGGCTGTTTCACATCTGGAAAGCAGATGAAAATGGAGATACCCTGTGGTAAACTAACATAGCTATTGAACATGGTGATTTATAGTGGATTTACCCATTAAAAATGGTGATGTTCCATAGTTGTGTTAGTTTACCAGAGGGTATGTTCAGCACATGCTGGCTGATCAAATATCCGAATCAGATCGCATTCCACTTGGTTCATACTCTCAACCCTAACAGAACAATTATAGCTCAAGATTAGACGATGTGGTCGCGGATAGGGACATTTCTTCTTGAGAACCAGCACGTCTCTGAAGCATGTGCAATTTCGTCAATCCCTATATAGCATTTAAATTCAATATAGACACTTTCCATTTTCAATTTCAGGTACGCGAGCTCCAAAGAAAGCTTCTTGGTTTCCAAATCAGGTCCACTACATGAAAGAGAGTTGTCACGCACTAGTCACACCCAGTATCAATTTCGGTCCACTTCGACCGCAATTTGTGCAAACGGTTGTTGGATGTGCGAAAGCTTCAGTTACACTTTCAAACATCCAATCTCTGATAAACTAAAAAAAAAATCCTTGACATCCTATTTAATGATATTTGATAAATTTAAAAAACACGTTCACCATCCAGCTATTTCTCCCCAGAAACACCATTTTTTCACCAAGCGTCTCGGCCCTGAAAGTTGTCTACGGAGGCGATTTCCAACAATTTGGCCTGCTCCTGTGACCAAGTGACTGATGAACAACAAGAACTTAAGGTCTTGCACAGAAAAAAATTGGGATTTGATCAGCAAAAACCATGGGGATTTTTTTACCTGATTCAACACTGGTTGGTTGACCTACCCCTCTGAAAAATATGAAAGTCAATGGGAAGGATTATCCCATATATTATGGAAAATAAAAAATGTTTGAAACCACCCACCAGAACATGATTTAACGGATTTAACGCACCAAATCTCATGCAGCTTCATGGATCTGTGGGCATTGGTTCACCGGGGCTCCGTGGATTCGTCCACAACACTATGCGTTGACTATTGCCCTCTGGTAAACATACAAAAAACTATTGAAAATGGTCATTTATAGTGGATTTTCCCATTAAAAATGGTGATGTTCCATAGTTATGTAAACGTTTACCAGAGGGTACCAATGAGTACCACATAGTACCACTGTGAATGTACTACTTGATAATTATGAAGAACCAGTATCACCCAGCAAACAACTCTTCGTCCAAAAAGAAGAAGATCCTATGGTTTTCAAAAGCTCATCTTCCCCGTTCAAATCAGGGTTTTGCCTCACCCCAAATACAAGGTGGGGAAACTGAGTAAATAAAGAGCCACAATTACCGATTTCCCCTCCTTGTGGATATCATTTGCCTACTAATAGGTTGGAGCAACCCCGTGAAAAAGTGCCATGAAGTGCCACCACTTGGATCATCCACCAAATCTCCAACGCAGACATTTCGGAGAACACCCTTAAATTTCAGTGTCTGAAAATGGGGTATACCCTCTACTCATGGTCATTTCATGTCTATTAATCTGGAAAATGATGATAGACCCATGGATTTGGGAGCTTTTCCATGGCTTTTCACCATCAGATTCTTCACCCAGATCTGCATTCGGGAACAGACAGTCGGGCCCCACCTGCTCCACGTTGAGACCGTTCTGCAAATGCATCATCTTCCGCAGAACCCGCACTTGTCCCTTGTACGGCGTCACCACCTCCATGCGGCGGAGCCAAATTTGGAAAAGTCGTGTGGGGCCTGGTGAGTCTAAACAGTTCAGCACAGAGTCCCAAAACTACATTAGTTGATATTCATATGGGATCATGATATGATTATTCTATGAATATGATACCCCAAGATAGATTTGGAAAACGCATCATTTGTAGTTCAAACAAAAAATATACGGTATAGTCTTGTTCATTTTGATTTGCTTCCACAATGGCAATTGTCTGAATATCCCCCATTTTCGGGCAAACCCAAACGATGGGTTTTCCATGATAGTCCATGCCTTCGTTTTTTTTGTTGTTCGTTGGAAGACAACAGACTTAAACTCCAAGATGTGGATCTGAAGATTCATTACTTGTACCCTCTGGTTATTTAACAGTTTGCCATGGTATAGATGGCCCATAGAAACAGATGGTTTACCGTTCTTAAAAATGGTGATTTTCCATGGCCACGCCAAATAACCAGACGGTATATGTTTTCCGATGAATTTAACTGGAAGGCACTGCCCCTTTTTGATTTTTGGTAAGAAAAAGAAACACGTCGAAACGCCAACGCCAAGCCACACCAATGTCTTCAAGTCTCACTGCGCCCCGATCCAACAAGCCGCGGACCAGCTCCTGAAAGCCGTGGAAAATGCCGGAAGTGGCTCAACGTCAGTAGGAAATTTCATGGGAAGAAAAATATATATATATATATATAGATATATTATAAATAGGATATCATGGTAATCACATCTACAAATGGGGATATCATGGCATGTATCATGGGATGATCCTGGATAAATCAGATCCAACCAGAAACGCTATATCAACTCAGTGTGAAAGTCGTCCCGAAACAAGTCGTTTGAGGGCACTATAGGAGAAGCATCTATCACCAAGGAAGAATCTATCTATATTATATGTATATATGTATATTATATAATGTATATAATTATGTATACTGTATTATATTATATATTATATCTATATATATACATATATATATATATATACTGTATATATATATATATACTGTATATATATATATATACTGTATATATATATAGTCATATCTATCAATCCAGCTGAATGTTATCTTTTCGTCTGCGCCGTAATTTCGTAACTCGGCATCCCGCATCTCCATCAGTTCCATGGGATCACCCCCAGCATCCCAGTGGCTTGAGGATCTTGAGGGTGCAGTTGCCGAAACACTGGCTATAGACGCAGTATATGTTTAATATATACTATATACTGTATATATATATATACAAGGTTAAAGTTTTAGGATTTAGGGTTTTAGGTTTCAGAGTTTTGGTGTTCTGATTCTAGGGTTCAGGGTTTGTTGCATTGAAGCTCAAAACAATGGACCTGCGCAGAAAATTCAGAATTGGGAAGGAATCATAATTGCTAGTTGTATCTTTCCAGGCAAATGTCCGGAAATTCTCATGATTGATCATGATTGTATACCAGCCGTAGGTTGTATATGGTGCTTGAAACTTGAAGTTCCCTTCCAGACTAAACCCCAGCGACTGGTATAAAATCAATGACCAGCTTGGTGAGTCAAACAAACATAACAATTATTTTAGGTGTCAATTATCTACAATGTACAATTACATGTTCATACATATTTAATACATATCATATCTTATATGTATATATGTATAACCATTGCAGGTGGTTATGCCTTGCAACCCTACTGGCTAATGGCACCCATCAACCATCACGCTGGCCTTGACTCTGACAGCTTCAGCGTAGTTGGCCTTCGATTCACCTGAGGAAAGATATTCTGGTTGGTGGTTGACCTACCCTTCTGAAAAATATGACGAATCGTCAGTTGGGATTATGACATTCCCAACTGTTCATGGAAAGTCATAAAAACCATGTTCCAGTCACCACCAACCAGTGCAAATTATAGGTGACTTTTATGATCTTTTATGAAATTGAAAATAATCCAGTCATGTTTGAAACCACCAACCAGTATGCAGATTTTTGGTTGAGCGTGTGATGACACAAAATGATAGAAAATCTGCTTGGGATGGGACTCCAGTTCTGGTTCCCACAAGGCGACCAGGGGGATTTCAGAGTCAGAGTTGCGATCCCCGGCAGCGTCAAATCACCCATTCCAAGACCCTTCACCAAGGTGGAAGTGTTTATCCTGCGGTAAGCAAACATCACAATGGAAAATCCACCGCTTATAGATTATGTTCATTATGTTCCCATTCACATCTCCATGGATAATAGGGATTTGTCCATTTAAGACCCATGAAATCACCATTTTTCATAGAATTTTCCAGCCAACGATGACCTTGGTGGGCATCGCCGGGTCTCCGGCCCGGACCCCCAGACCGCCGCGCCTTCCAAGTGTTCCTCCACGTTGCTCTCAAGAAACATGGCTGGACCTGGTGGACATTGGCTGGGATAAATTGGATGACGATGGTGGTAAATATCATATTGGTAAAATGATGTAATAATCACTATATGATGGTATAGTAATGAATTATAGTAATCACTATATGATGTTATATCATTATAACAATCGATGATGGTAGAGTGATTGGATAAATCATATCTCATCATATTTTACATGTAGTGCTAGAGTTGTTGGTATAGTAATTGATATAAGAATTGGTGAATTGGGAAAGCAATTGGTAAAGTAATTGATATATATATATAAACACATAATGTTTGGTATTTATATATGATATGTTTATAGAGTATATATCATATAGTAAATCAGCTGATAGTGCGTATATACATATGGGCAAAGCATTTTTTAGGTCTATGATGGTCTACGGAGATGGATCAAACCATGCTTGAAACATCAAGATATGAACAGCTAGAGCTATGTAGTTGTCGGCTGCATCACACAACTATTGGACTTACTTCCATCATCGAAACCAAACTATCGCAACCCTTAAAAAAAAATAGAAAAAGTAAGTGGTAACGTATTTACAATTTCAGTAGGATTTTATTTGTCAATCCTTGGGGGGGTGCTAAACAATAATTAATAAATGTGTCATGAACCATTTTTTCCTGGAACGTTTTACCTCACACACCATCAAAAAAGAGGTGGCTGTGAGGGACCCATCATAATCATACCGGTTGATTCATGAGGGTCGGGTCCCATCATGGGGCATAGCAATAATGAGGCAGTTGTAGTATAATCGAAGACATCAACAGATTCCAACAGGGATATTGACATCAGGTGTTTCTGTCTGCACTTTCGATGGTTAAATCCCAAGTATTCATGGGCAGTTGACTCCCCATGATTGAATGGCTACCCTCTCAATCCATGAGTTTTGTTGCTTGACTCACACTTCTTCAAGACATGGTTTTGGTTAAATCCGTTTCAATCCGAAAAAAATCCATGATTTTGGATGTGAACTTCCCACTGTTCACAACATTGCAAAATGCATCAAATCCACAATTATTGCTTTTCGTAATTCCCATGTTTAAATGTCATATGAAATGCTCAATTCTAAGGTTTTAATGCTGACATTCCCTTAAAAATCCTATAAATGTCCATCATCTCCAACCAATTTCCCAAACCCAAATGTCCCATCAATGTCCCATCAATGTCCATGTCCATAATTTCCCAGCAACCTCCCAGCAATTTCCCATCCCTATGGATCCAAACACTGTCTGAGAAGGTACAAAAAACCCTCCAAATTATAGTATAAATTATACCCCAGTCCCACTTCCTAAGAAGATACGACTGGATCCTATGGGTATATATATATATATATATTCACACAATTAAACCATCATTTTCCAGCCATTTCCCAGCAATTTCCCCATGATTTCCCCAGGATTTCCACCATGTTTTTGCTGCAAAAGTCACTCTCGAGTCCAGGCCAGGGCAGGCCATTGGGCCTGGGCCGTTTGGACTCGTCCACGCCGTTCCTGGGAAAACGGATGGGAAAACCATGGGATCTATGGGATTTCCCTAGGAAAAATGGAGGTTTTCATGGGAAAACCATAGGAAAACCATAGGAAAACCATAGGAAAATGGAGGTTTAGCCTCTGGTGATGACTAACATAGCTATTGAAAATGGCCATTTATAGTGGATTTTCCCATGAAAAATGGTGATTTTCCATAGCTATGTTGAATTACCAGATGGTATACTGGTTGGATGGTATAGATATATATCCCACATTTCCAATATCCAGATATATCAGATATATAGTGAGGCCCCCCAGTTATAAGTGAACGTTGGGTAACAGTTTCGCCCCAGTAACTAGTTCGTTATAAGTACCATAAACCATAGTGAAATTGGATTTATGTGCACCAACTGAGCGCTATCTTGGGGGCCTCACATTGTATGAAATGTGGGATATATGGGATCTATATATCTGGTTGGCGGTATACCTACCCATCTTGAAAAAATATGAAAGTCAATGGGAAGGATTATCCAAAATTATGGAAAAATGAAAAATGTTCCAAATCACCAACCAGTATATATATACATAGATATTAAGGGATATATATATACATATATATATATATATATAATGGATATATGGGATATATATATATACCTATAAATCTAGATATTCAAACTAGACATATGTCTGATATATCTGGATATTCCAGCATGGTATTTGAAATATGTTCTGGAATAGGTGAAAGAAGGCTTATTCAACATATGTTCGCAAAATATGGACATGTATGATGTAATTTCTAAATGTGTTTTCTCTTCGCTTCACCAAGTCATCTTTCGTCCAAGGCAGTGATTGTCGGATGCTCCACCGGCGCGCGTGTGATCTTGGTCCTTTCTTTCATGTGTGACCCTCCAATCTTTGGGTATCTTTGGGTTTTCAAATTTCTCAAATTTGAATACAGTAAATTTTGACTCCTCCCATTTCGATGCAATTGAAAAAGAATGGAATAAACATATAGTTTCCTCTTCAGGGAATCCAGAGAAATCCATCCCGAACCAAGGTGAGTTTCTTCAGGCGTCCATCATAGATGCAAGTCGCACTGAATTCCTCAGATCCCATCACCCAGTGCTTGGCGGACGGTCCATTCATAGGGATTTTATATACTTACTATGGTAGAATTCCTATGGGATGGATAACCATAAACCATATACTGTACATCCAAATACTCCATATATAATCCATATATACCATCTCTTGATCCTAGCACTTCCGTGATTGTAGCTTTCAAAGCCCCGAAGTCTGAGTTTGAAGCCAAAGATTGAACATTTCGAAAGTACATTCACCTTTCAGACAGATCATGTTCCTGATTCCGGGTGATCCTTAAAATCTGTTGACATCTGTACCTCACATGCCGCCCAGTAGCCATGAGCATTGGATGAGCGCGATACTGTGTATCCAAGAAGCAGAATGGCACCTCATGCGGTTGAGTATGGCAGCCACGGGGCACCCAAATGAACAGAGGGGTTGGAAGTTCAGTCGCTTTTGATCGCCAAGGTTTAGGAGCTTAGGGCGTACAATGTCAAGCTGCAACATTGAAGTGTTTGGATTTAATCCATTTGCAAAGCTAATCCATGGAATGCAACATGTAAACCTCCAACAAATTGGGAAAAATGCCTTCACAAAGGAAAGAACTCCACGCAGTTACTGGTTGGTGGTTCCTCCTATAATCTGGGCTTTTGGTTGAATTCAGTCTGGATTTCAGCAGCCACCGGCAGCTTTTCTCTCGCCGTGCAGACCCAAAGATGGATCTATGATCCAAGGACTTTGGCAAGTTGACATGAACAGCTGTTGGCTGAACAAACTGTGGAGGCATCCAATAGCCATGTGTTCAACATGATGAGCAGAAGTTCTTAAAAAAAAGGAACAATTTCATTTGTTTCAAGATGTTGGGAAAACCTAAATCCCCTGATTGATTATCATTTTCCAATGTGTTCCATTCTCATAGACAGGGGTCCTCCCTATTCCAAAGCCAAATTTATACCATCCCCAGCAAAATCAGGGTTCCTATCTTAGACTACTCAAAACCACGGTTGCTGACATCTGGGGCTTCCATGCAGCAGCAGTTCACCCTAGAGGATCGATCAGATCCAGTGCATTGCTGGTGAAAACACTTAGAAATACAGCCATGGGCGCCATGGTCTGATCCATCAAAAATCACGGGACTGTCTTGATTGCTATATAGTAAGTATGTCAAAAATCACAGCGCACGCAGCACGCTCACAATCGTCCTTCAACTGTATAGATACACAAACATCCCGGCAAAGGCCTGGCCATGATTTCAAACACATCCAGCCTGTCATCCTATCAATTGGCCGATATATACAACAAGGATCTCCCAGCATTGGGCATCCCCTTGGGGCATCTTTTTGCACACGGCATGGGGCACGGCATGGCAGGAGAATAACTCAACAACTCTTCGTTGTGGCTGCCATACCAGGACCGAAGATTGTCACTGTTCAGTGACACAACGGCACTGTTGGATGGGACATGGAAAATGGATGTTTGGAAACATCAACCGGTGAAAACACAATCAATCAACATCTCTGACATCCCTACTAGTATTGACCTTAATCTTGCAGTTGCTACCATCATGTACCATCACTTCCATCTTATCAAATGTCAGATATGGTTCAAACAATATCAAACAATAGCAAATAGGCGGCATGAGATAGCTGTTGGCTTGCGGGAACAGAAACGCGAAAAGGCACCAAAAGCACCCTGCAATCCAACATCAAATAATAAAAATGATGACAAAACATCACATATCATCAAACATTAAGTCAATATCTAACACCAAGAATCAACAGTATAATAATTAGTAACATTAATCATCAAATATCAAATCTCATCAAATATCCACTTTCATCACAGGTTCACTCAGAAGCGTCTCCAAATTCCCGCTCTTCGTCATCTCCGTCGGTGGATCCCCGGGTGGAGGCGCTGCAGCTGGCGCAGCCGCCGACTGTTGAAGTAGGTGGAGCAAGTCCAGCACGGCAAAGTGGGACCCATTCTGCGGCGCGGGGCCCCGGGGCCGTCCGTTATGGATTGCCGTTAGTGGCCGGGCTATGCCGGGCGCAACACAATGTTTTTGGAGATAAGAAGCAGATAGTATCGGGGTGTCTGTACATATGTGTACATTTACATGCAATAGATTTATGTATATAGTTATGTATACAAATATATGCCTAAAATAGTTGTGAATTACATTGTATGAACATATGATATGTGTATGCATGCGCTACATATGTGGCGATTGTTGCCCAACCATCCGTTGCATATGGTTTAAACGTGTTTACGGCTTGCTGGAAACATGTCATCCATCCTGCGGCTTGTCACCTACTACAAAACCCTGGGGGAGAGGTTCTCAAGAGCACAAATAATATTTGGAATTTGGATTGAAATCAGCTCACGGTATATTAATATATATATATAATATAACAATGTATTCATATGTATAGTACAGTTGTGTACAGTTATTGTGTATATATATATATATTAATACATTTCCTGGGATTGTTGATAAAATCCCCAACTTTACTTGGCCTTTGCAAATATATGGACATCAGTCTTGCAAGCTTCATCTACCCGTTGGTTTTTCAGAAAAAAAATACACTTTGGTAGTTGACATAGCTATGGAACATGGCCCATCTATAGATTATTTGAATATTAAAAATGGTGATGTTCCTATCCATAATTCATAATGACGCTTTCAAAAAAATAGCTGTGTTGTATACATGACGAGAAGGTGCCATGTTTGCTGGTGACATTTCCAACTTGGATGAATCGCCAATGTTTCAAACCGGACTGTTGGATGCACATTTCCACCAGTTTTTGAACAACCCATTGCAGACTGTTGGCTTAATCTGAAAAAAAAAACAATACCAGGTGGAAATTCCATAGTTTTGCTTGTTGCTCATATCTTACCCGAAAGTAAGTAACCGCCCTCCAGAGTCAATATGTTGCTAATATTCACTATGAGATACCATCATCATACAATTACAACAATATAATAAATAATTATAATACAGTGCCAGTTTAATGTATTATCATAAGAAATTATAGTACCATTACGAACCAATACGCGCAAACCCCCAGCTCGCCCACACAACTTTTCAGAGGATAGTGGAGGGCGTGTCAAACTTATGTTCGAGGGAATCTTCAACATGTTTCAACGGAGTTTCTAGGGAATCATGAAATCCCCACCCCCGTTAAACTTTACACATTCAAGGGAATCTTCAACATGTTTCAACAGAGTTTCTAGGGAATCGTCAAATCCGCACCCCCGTTAAACTTTATATTCAACGGAATGTTCAAGCCGTTTAGGGTTTAGGGTTTAGGGTTTTAGGGCTTAGGGTTTATGGTTTAGGGTTCATGTTGTTGTTGATGATGATGATGATGATGATGTAACATTCAACGCACAGGTAGCTAAGCTGTGCCTTGCAAGATGAAAGCCATGGTCATGGACATGTGCATTTTGTCCCACAAAACGCAGTCGACGTAGGCACGGGCAAGCTGAGCCGCTTGCCCACACCATTACAATACCTCAGCATACTTAATTCGAACGGATATAGTAGTTACACCAATATCAAGAAACAAACTATTACATTCTAAATTAATGATTTGTTGTATCCATACATTGGTTGGTTCATATCACATAATTGTCCCATGTATAAGTATCCATTTATCATTCATTTATCATCAATTATTTTTTTTCTCTCCCCGACTCACCCGGTATTTATTTCTACAAGCTGGGCCCCCTCAGTTATGTTTGTTGCTTTATAACCCCAATATCTACATCTATCATAAACCATCCTAAACCCTAGTGACATATAAGGCATACTTAGGTATAAACAAACTATAACTGTTCGCGTTTAGAGACCCCACCTAGGCCTCTTGAACCGCGCCTCATCACATGCTTCAGCGATGGAGATGGCCGTTCGCCCCTTGGACGTGGTGCTCCAGGGATCGGCTTTGGCGGCCAACAGCATCAGCCTAACGCTGGGCCACATGGGGCCACATGGGCCCCCAAGATGATTACACAAACAGAAATGGTGATTTAATGGGATTTAATGGTGGTTTAATGGGATTTAATGGTGGTTTAATGGGATTTAATGGTGGTTTAATGGGATTGAATGGGATTTAATAGGATTTACCATCTGGTTATTTAACAGTTTGCCATGGAAAGATCCACCATTTTTAATAGGTAAAGCATCTATTTCTATGGGCCATCTATACCATGGCAAACTGTTAAATAACCAGAGGGTACACCAAATGCGACAGGTGGAGCCCAAAGACGATCATAGAAAGCATCCAGAAAGCATCCATCTTTAGTTGGTATATATCATAAAGATGGTTAGCTGAACGGGAACTATGTTTGATATCGAACTGGTGAAATTTTGAAACATCATTTGGGGGGCAACACCTTGCAGGAATGATGATGATTCACCAGTGGACCTGGGGTTTTCCCCCAATTGATTTGCTAGATATTTCTAGACAGTCATCCATTTGTATCCGTTTGTCTCATGTCAACTCTGGAAATAAAATGGTAACACCCCAAATAAAAAAGCGGATAGTTATGATAGTTATAGAATAAACACAGAGTTAGAGCATTGTTGGTGATGTCTCTGTCCTTGATTTTGACGGCTTGGTATCCTCATGGGGATTTACTTTTACAACAGTGGTGTTACGTATCGCTAATCGCACCGTGTTGGCGGGACAAAAACCTTTTTTGATGGGCTATGTCTCCGGAATTGTGCTTAAAACACTTATTTAATGCTAATTCACAGAGAAACTGAATTCACGCAGCTAAAATGGTGGTCATTTGGGCATGAATTCCCTTACTAGAACCGTCGTTTTTGATGAGGTCATTGTGAGATCGACCTAAACGCTGCCCAGAAGAGATTGAATGTCAAATGGTTCAATGATTGACATGCGGGATCCACTGCAAGTTTGTTTGAATGCAGCATAGAGCGCACCCTGTGGTAATGAACATAGATGACAATAGCGCATAGCTATGGAACATATGAATGACAATGACAATTTCTTCTGGGTAAATCATCCACGAACAGGCCACTTTCCATAGCTATGTCAGATTTCCAAACTGTAGGTCCTTTCATGTCATGCTTCATATCTATATGCCCCCGGTCCATGCTTCGCTTGTCCCAAGCAACATCTGAGGCTTGTCCCCATCAACTGATGCCAGATGAATGGGGTAAATCGTCTCACTGCTGCAGCTGAACCAATGTGGTCGAAATTTCCTGGGCTTGTTGATGCTCTTGAATCCATTCTCCTGCCAGCTTTGTAAAGAAAACATCCAAGGGCTGGAGCAGAAACCTCTCATCTCCTACCCAAGAACAATATTTTCCCACGCCACTTCTTGGGGGCTCATGCCCTATGCTTCTGGTAGATGTTCAGGGCTCCCAAACGCTTTCAAACTTCATCACTATTCACCTAGCTAGACCCTCCTTGTACCTATATAGAGAGATCAGGAAAGATACCCATTCATTTGGTTGTTTTTTTTCTAATTCCTATGGCTACTTTGAGGGTTTGAGTGGCTTTTCAGAAAAAAGCCGTCGCACCTTCAAGAACGTCTCCACGTTTTGGTTTCGATACACCGTCGACCTCCTTCGTGCCTCATGTAGGCTGTCCATGCTCTGAACGGTCGCAACACTCTGTTGACTCTGCAGTGAACCCCGTGAGGGTTGAGAGTTAGAGGATAAATACGACTGTAGAGTCAGTTGGGAGACCTCGGCTTGAGGCTCTTGGCTGAAACACGGGGAAACATCGGGGTTTTGGCAGGTTTCACTTCCAAAAATCCTGGGGAATCCCATGGACCAAAAGGATTGTTGGGGAGTTGGTGATGGTTACAGGCATCAAATGGGGATGTAAATTTATGAAACGTATCCACAAATGGTCATTTAAGTACCGTAAAAGGCCATTTGGGGAGATGCAAATATACCATCAACTAGATGCCTTGAAGCTACTGGGTTTCACCAACAAAACAGTTGTTAAACCAAATAAAATGGGAATCTTATCTGCTTCTGCGCGGGCTCGTGATAGCAATGCAAACCAACATCAAACCAAATCCAAACTGGAGTCCACACCATATGATAAATTCGACCAACGTCTTTTTCTGGACACTTACGGTTGCTAACTTGTTCACTGGTGCCAACGAGCAGCTCTCCGGCCGGCACTGAACAGCCCACCAAGGGCTGGGAAGAATGGCCTAAACTTCTGGCCACAAACGAACTTCGCAGATCTGTTTCACTAAATAGTAAATGGTCAAGAACATTAATTTGTTCAAAGACGTGGAATCAAATCAACTATACAAGGGATGAAGTTTCCAAGTACCATTGATGATTCAAACGTGTTAGGTGTTAAAGCGACAGCAAGCACCGACTTGAAACAAAAATGGCGGCCACAAAAAAGGCGGCCACAAATATGGCTGAGCAGTGGAGAGCATCGATTGTCTCGTTTGCGCCCCTGTAGTGAAGTTTGCAGGGTTGTCGGATGCAGAAACGTTGGAGAGCACCGATTGTCCCGTCTGAGCGTCCATAGTCCATGCGCAGTGCACCAAAGAATGGCTGTACTATGCTGCACTGTTTCAATCCCAGCAGGGCATGATTCGCTGTTAACGCAATTCCATTGATGTTTCAGTTGAAGGAACTGCAATGGAGGCAAAGAAAACCCTAGTAGACAATCTTATGGATCTAGTAGTTCTGCATTTGGACAGATTCCGACTGAATGTTGCTACAGTTTTGCACCCGCGCTTTAGTGTGACAATACTGGGCTGAACCTGATGGATACCCTGCACTCAAGTTGTCTACAGTATGACCGGGCTAAATGCAGCAACATCATAATAACATGTTGTTCCATTTGTGGCCAAAAACTAGGTCCCTTGCCTAATCAAAAGTACCAAGGTTTACTCAGTGAATGTATTCTGGTTACAGTAAACCATGTAAAGCCCTCACACATCTGATGGTTGACAACCATGGCTATTCAAATCTTGGTTACCTTGCAAAAAACGTGTTTCAGAATGTTACTGTGGATGCATCCACCTTTATAGCAAAGTATTAACGCCAAGGTTTCCCCAGCAACTGAACAACATTCATGGGTGATCAACCGTGGCTGGAACATGATTTTTTCTAGTGTTTCTGGAGCATTTGCCCAACTATAGACCTCCTCCATTTATAGAGGATCTTTCATCAAACTTGGCAACTTGGCATGTTCAAGTTCTCGGCGACTCGCTGCTTGCTGGAGCAAATCGAAGCGAGTAGCAATTGAGTAGCAAGCGTCGGCTGAAAAAAGCTGTTTGGTCGCGGATCAATCACATGGCTATGGCTCAAATACGGCATTGGGGAGCCTACAAAAAGAATAATGTTCGTATCGTCAGCTGTGGCAAGCAAACACATGAGCCTCCACTTGAGGATGGTTTGTATGGGGATTCTCATTGTTGGATTTATCAGTGACACATTTGTGTGAGTGATTTTGAACCATTCCCAACTGCTCTGCTGTTCCCAAAAAAGCGCAAGAAGTGCTTATCCGACAGGCCTTATATATTCCAGGAGGGCAGGTGCTTGCATGGTGTCTAGCAGGCAATGTATAATTACAACATATGACATGTCACATCATATGTTATATCATATAGTATCATGCCATTTCATATCATGTCATATCACATCATGTCATGCTATATCAAAACATATCATAACATTTTTTCAATAATAATATACAATACTGTACAATATACAGTAATACAATTCAATACAATATAATACAATATATACATCGATACATGTATGCGTACACACACACACATGAGCGTCCTAATACTACGTAGCTCTCTGCATCAAAGGCTACATTAAACGCGCGGAAACTCGTGGGGCATGATACATCTTGAAGGAACTTCGCTTGGACAAAACAAGATCCAGTGGAATCCCTTCCATTGCAACAGTTTCTGGTACTCCTGTTGAATCTATGATGTAAAGTAGCATGACAATGTTCACTGATAATTTTGGGTGCATCTTGAATAGAACATGATGTGGCTATTGAATTTATCATACATCTGGGTATGGGTCAAATCGTTGGGTACCCCGATACTTAGATGGTTAATACTAAACATATACCAACGTCTGTGGTAAATGATGTAAATGGCTTGACCAGCTTGACCCATGCCCATCTCACCAAAATTATGAGGTGCCATCCCCGACCTCCGCCTGAGTGCTGCACCCCTGTCATCGTCATTCGTGAGTACAGTGAGAGGGTGAAGCCTGAAAACTTCGACAGCGACGTGTGGCTGGACTAGCCATTCCAAGATATTCTAAGATATGTACATATATGCTGTTAGAAGGATTTAAGTCACCTAAATAATAATACATTTCAAGGATCTGGATGAATTAGACATTCATTGGACACCTGCACGTACTTAAACATCATGTTATGCCGTGTTTGACCATCAAACATTGTACTTCTTTGATTAGCCACGGAGCTATCAACCAACAAACATCCCTGAGGGGCATCACCGTGAACGAAGTTTTCACCTAAACTTTGGTTGAGACATGTGTATATATTATATATATATATATGTAATTATATATTATCGCCTATATATATAGATACAGATATACATGTTATATCCGGATACAGACTATAAATGGATAACACTGCCATTCCCCGAAAAAACTTCCAAACAAGCAAGTATCTCAGGTCAAAATAGATTGCCATAAAAGTGATGTATTGGTAACATATGTTGCATTTTAGAAATTGTTTAGTGTGGTAGACACCACTTAATACCTACCATTGGATGGCTTTATGTATACCACCCATTTATGATCAATATCAGGGATTGTTTACAAGTGGGCTTTCGGCTTACCACATTCTTGTACATCCACCATATATCATCCAATTATAAACATTATACAATACATCCTTATAGCTTGTAGAGATCATATTATATACATCCTCCAATCATAATCTGCTTGGTGGTTTTATCCCATCCGTAAAATATGCTCGTCATGTCAACCAATCATACCGTGTGTATGGTTGAAAAACAATAGCTATGTGAAACTGCCAATCACAATAAGAATGATAATAATATAATACACATCCTAACTGCCATTAATATGAATAGTAATACACATCAGTAATTCACATAATAAATAGTGATTATCATATCTGGGTAAATTATAATAATTCACTGACCTGAATTAAGGCCATTTGGGGATGATTTCCCTTATTGACCATGATTCCAGTGAGGTCGCAGTGAGGTCGTTATAATTCGCCCAGATCATACCATAATAGCTTGTAAGATCGGTATGATAATTGTCACTATGAAAAGGGGCCGCGCAAACATCCGAAAACTCGGTGCCTCGCAGTTCAGCCTCGCGCGAAATGACCGAGGGAGGCAGTTGACAATGATCTCCACCTTGAAACGGGATTTTAATGGTGACTTCATGGTAACTTCATGGGATTTTCTGGAGTTTGATGAGGATTGTTCATTGGATATATTGGATTTCTGAGAGATTTTTGTTTTGATTTATTCGGATTTTTACAAGTAACTGTGGGCAATGGGCCTCTGTGAAAATGGGGTATACCCTAAGGTTATGGCTATTTTAATAAGAATGAAACATAATTACGATTAAACATCAAATTGTGTGGTATCCTATTTTCAGTCAAACCCATAACTTCAAAGGTTGCTCCCAACACTCCAGGTCCAGAGGGAGTAAACTGAATCAAGAGGTAGAATATGGTAAGACTACAGACTACATGTCGTTAGTCTCCTTGTGCATATAATTTATTATAATTTACTGTACATATACTTGGATTTGCTTCAGGAACCCCCAAAACACAAAACATATTCCCTGTAGATTCTCCGTTTCTGGTGGATTTCCTATTGGGAAATTTTTTCAGACATCATCTTCTGCAAGTCAAGGTATACCCTCTGGTAAACTAACATAACTATGGAAAATCACCATTTTTAATGGGAAAATCCACTATAAATGACCATTTTCAATAGCTATTTTGACATAACCAGAGGGTATACTGGGTTGGAGCAACCCTGAATTCTCGTTGTTCAATCCCCATTTTTGCTGGTGAAGTTCCCATATTTTTGCTGCGAAAAAATCCTTCGCAAACCGAGGCACAGAGAACCAGCTGTTGAGCACCACGGCACACCACGGGCACAATGCCTGGGGCGGCCGACCGGCACCGATAAAAAGGTCGTTTCAGATGCCATGTGGTGTTCTTTTTCTGTGTTCAGTACCTCAATTTTAGGTCATATTTGGCGATTTGATCGCGACAAAATGTGGGAATCTCAACTCATACAATCAACCACTCCCAATCCCCGATGCCAAAGATTCTGCAACATGGAGCCCATGTTGGGCCAATTAATTAACTGTGATAGCCATCTGTAATCCATGATGATTTCATCATTGGGCTGGGCTATATCTGATTCTTTTCCACAGTTTGCTGGTACGTGGATGTTCCTCCCCCAAAATATGGCATTATAGATTTTGATCTATTCCCACAAGAATCCAAATTGTAGATTTAAAGGGGCCAAGTATCTGGCAGTGCATTCCGTGGGATGTAACATGATCATGATGTTGACCAGCAAAATTATTGGGAGACTAGGAAACTTTAATAAACTTCATTATTAAGCCATTAACGGATTTCCATCGATATCATATATCCCTAGTCCTGAGGGTGAACCTGAGGTGGACACCTACTTGTCCGGTTGGGAATTCAACCAAGGCATGTCCACTCCAACCAGATGAGTTGCGAAGCAATTTTATCAATCATGGTACTTCCTCCACCTTTGCTGGTTCACTGAAGCCCTTCCGAAACATGGACTTCTCCGCATTTCCAGTATTTCCAATATTTCCAGCACTAAATTTAAGTAACTTGGCATAATGGATGCCATAAAGATTCAAACACCCCCATTGAAAGAGCAGGGAATACTTTAGCAGAGCAACATCCAAGAACGCCATCCCAGCATGATAGTCAAGGCGCACGAGGTTTCAGTTGCCTGTGCCACTTCGTCAATCAGAACTCCATGGAAGTTGAAACCTGATAGCTTCACCTGAAAGGATGGCTGGTGACACATCAGTGCCACTTTCGTGCCACAACTGTCGTGATTCCCAAACAATAGATGGTGGTGATTGAATCCCTATGACTTCCTACATAAGTGGCCAAAAAAAAACTGCGCTAAATAGCGCGCACATTGTTCCAGTATCCTTGAGGATACTGGAACATCGCCAACGAACATCCAACCGCCGGAGTCCGGTTCTTTTGCAACGACAACAACGGTTCAACGTTTCGGTTCAACGACGACGACGACAACAAGCCAAAGTTCTGATCCACAGTGGATGGTGGTGGCCTCAGCGGTGAAACAGTTGTCGTTTTGGATTGTCGTGGGGTCTATTCCAAATCGAAGCTTTGGGGACTTAGATCACTTAGATCTGTGGTTTTTATTTACCCTCTGGTAAACTAACATAACTATGGAGAATCACCATTTTCATTGGGTAAATCCACTATAAATGGCCATTTTCAATAGCTATGTTAAATTACCAGAGGGTACTTGAGGTGGTCCCTAAAGGCCCTAAAGGTCTAAGATATTCCAAGATGTTCACCACCAAGTGGTGGGAAGATCTTTAGCCTCAGAACAAGTTGTCAGAACAACCCCCAAAAAGGAAGACAAACTGAAAACCTGGAAATGAGGGGAACATAATCTACAACAGTCTAAAATCATCTAAAACCATCATGAGGAATCAATGTTATCATCCAAGTGATGGCTCTCCAAGGGTACGCTAATGGTTTTGGGCTGGGGTACTCCGATTTTGGTAATCCCCAAAAAGACAGACCAAAAAAAATCCAGCGCGCCGATGATGTTTTCCCCCAGATTGTTCCATTTGTTCGATCTTTTTAGGAGGTGATTTCCCATTTATAGTAGTTAACCATACAGGAGATTTCCCAGCAGTAGCCACCTTTGATTTCGAGAGGGTAAAGGAATCCCATATAAAACACCACACGTTTCGTGGACCAATCAGGTCGTGCCCACAGTTTCTTGCCATGCGACGCAAATGACTTCGGCTTCGTCGAGGATCTTTTGTTGCATAAACCTGTCTTTCCGGGGCAAAACTTTCCGCTAAAATCAAGCAAGAGAAGCAAGCTAAAATCAGAATTACAACAGTAACATGGGGATTTAAGTGGAAAAAACATGATAAAATGATGATTTATACAATGGGTATATAAGGATATATATATATATATATTTATAAGGATATATAAGGGGAATATATAACCAACCATATATGGGTATTTTGGTGTGACTGAAACGGGGTATACCACCACACAGCCATCTTAATAGGAAACATCATGATGAAGCAGTGGATTTTTGGATTTTGATAGATTTGGGGTACAGCCACAACTGCCGCCCAGCTTGATGTCTGGATGACATCTTCCATGTCCTCCGCACTGCAAACACCAAAAACACACACACACATATCACTTCACACATATTTGGATATTATATAACTGGAATCTATTTGGACATTATTTACACATATATTTGACTCGAATTCTGTCCATCTCTAAGGATTTTTCAGGTTGCCATTGGCTTCCCATTGCCACTCCCAACCAAAATCCCCGCCTGGTTTGCTGGTTTTCCCAGGCCCGTTTTTGTGCTCGACGAGCCTGGAGACGGCAGGGAAAAACCAGGGTTTATGGGGAAAAACTATAGTTAATGGATGTTAATGGATTTATAAACCAACCTACAACTGTACTATTCATGTGGGTAAAACAATGTCATAAACCACCCATGACTGGGAATGGTAAACATACCACCTATAAAAATGATGAAATTATATGAAATTGGGGATGGTTTATTATTGTTTTACCCACATTATAGTTAATGGGCCAATGGGTTTATAAACCTATAACTGGAGAAACACCGCCTGGTACTAACTAACGATTCAATTTCTTACCAACTAGAGGAGAGGGTCCTGTCACAAGTTCCCATTATCCAATAAGAGCCCTTTGAGGCCAAACCACTAATTGTTTCACCATCATTCTAGCTGTTGAAGACATCAATGCAAATAAAACAAGAAATACCAGTATACTGTAGTAAATTGTGGAAAACTGATCAACAGCATGTGATGGACGGTGCTGGACAACTTAATCCAGACCTGATTTGTTGGTGGCAGGGTAAACATCTGAGCGCATTCCCCAAAATTGATTATGGGTACAGTAACCAATAGTAACCACACATAAAGATTGAAGGTGTGAGCTGTCTGGCGGGTTGACCCTGTGGATTGATGATGAATATCATCATGGGATCCATGGCACACCATATATTAAAGCAGCACCGTGAATGGATCCTACCCTCTGGTAAACGTTTACATAACTATGGAAAGATCCACCATTTTTTATGGGAACAATCCACTATAACTTGCCATTTTCAATAGCTATGTAACAAATTACCAGAGGGTATGGGAATGATGATTGATGATTGATGATCATCCCCGTGAGGAACAACTCACCCAAAAAAAGAACTCCGCGGCTCTCCAGTCCTTGTTTGCACTCCAGGCTTCCCACTCAGATGACCTCCGGTCTTCGGGTTCCTCTCCTATGTCCTGGCATCCCCACGGAGGAAAAAATGACAGGTCACCAGGAGGTCATATTCTGTTTCTGTACCCATAGGATCCATGTATGCTATATACGGTAACATTTACCATCAATATACCCCAAATGTTAGCATATATACCATACATGGATCCTATGGGGTATGACAGCAGGAGAGCCGTCCTGGATGACTTCGTCATCATCATACATGTCTTTGCTCTCTTCCTTCAACTGTTCCCGTCCATGTCGAACCAAATTGTCGAGGATCGCCTATGCAAGCGCTGGTGATTGGGGATGTGCCATGGGGTGATAGACCAATATATGGTGGTTTCCTAAGTCATAGGGGGTACCCCCAAATCATCCAAGTCATTCGACCATTTTCGTTTAAAACCTATATTGGGGTTTAAAGAAACCTCCGTGTATATATAGATATATATATATATATACACATATTTCAACACTAGTTCAACTAGTCCGGTACAGATGATACATTCTACATATCAACTTTTGATATGCTGACTCTTCACTTCATTATGCTGATGTCCAGGCCGTCCATGAGCTCCGACAATAGATGCATATGTGGTTGGCCTGGCTGGTTTGGTGCTTTCAACCCCAACCCCCCGCAAACAAAAAAAACAGATCCCTTAGTGGTTGATCCCCTGCTGAAACTTTACCCTCTGGTAATTTAACATAGCTATGGAAAATCACAATTTTTAATGGGAAAATCAACTATAAATGGCCATTTTCGATAGCTATGTTAGTTTACCAGAGGGTAACTTTTAGTTGACTCTTAGTGATTTCTCTGCATTCACCCCTTAACAAAACATACAAAGTATATCATACGATATCCATCTCCTATGGCCTATGGCAACAATCCGTCCCCTGCCAGGGGATTCACAAACGAAAAGACGTCTTCGGCGGTCCTCTTCCAACCGCTGGCTGATCTTTTCGCCTTTTCCGATGCGTACCACTTTGATTCCATTCCTCGGCCAGGCGGTCAGAGTGCAACTTATGTGAGGCCGCCATACGAAGTTCGATTTTATGTAAGGGGATTTCTACAACAAATATATATATATATATATTATATATATAAACATGTAAGATGACCCTGACTTACCCCAACTCAGCTGAGGGTTTCGTGTGTCATGAATATTTTAACACGAAACCATATGAAACCTCTGCAAGGTGAACCCGCAGAACATGACTCTTGCAAGCCAATTGCGAAAGCAGCTAATGTCATCGAGCTTCGCTACAAGGCCCTCTGCAATATTGTCCACCGCCACGTTGCCTTGGGCCGGGCAGAAACAGTGGAGCCCCGTGATGATTGCCACCAAGAAACTTCAACTGACCCCTTCTCTGAGCATCCAAAGCCTTCTACAATATGAAGGGATGGGAGAAACCATGCTCAACAGTGGGGCCCACATTTTTACCAAGCAGCCAAGATTGAAATCTCCCCCAGGGCACGGTGCAAACGAGATGCATTCAGAAGTAGCCAGGAGAGGTTTATAGCCCATCGTTTTCACCTTACCCAACAAGTTCTCCACATGCTCTTGGAAAAGTGTGAATCCCAATAATATGAACAAAACATGAACAAAAGTGAAACAAGAAGATACACATGTCATCTAAAACAACATCAAACGTCCACAGGCAAAAAAAAGAAGGTGCTAACTCAGTCCAGCTATGCATAGTTTGATTAAACTGTGTTTGGTTCATTTGTTTGTTTGTGTCACACTTGGGTCCCCAAAATGAGACCCCCGAAGCATTCAAAAAGTGTTCACAGATTACCCAGTGAAAGCTCCATTTGCCTTGCGGCTTCACATCACCAAGACACCCAACTGCTCAAGATTCTGACCTTGGAAATGATTAGAAAAGATGGGATGTCAAGGACCCATCTTATGACTTGCAGCTAGTCTTGACTTCACAAAACTGCTGCTAAAGTGGATTCAAAAATGGGGATGGTTCAAAACCCTGTACCCCTGGTGAACCCCAAAATAGCTGGTAAATGGATGTTCATCCCACTAAAAATGGTATTAATAGGTATTGATCCATACCCAAATGAATCATGGATAAATCATGGTATGAACACCTCCAACTCTGATCATGCAACAAGGAGCCCTTGCTGCCTCGGTATTTCTTCGCTAGAGTCAATGGTGATGTTTAAACTTATGAAACTCCGGGAAGCGAACAATATTCTTCACTGAATCAAAACTCATTTTCCAGGAACTTGTCCAACACAATGCGCCAAAAACTGTCCTGCACATCCTCAACCATGCAAGGCATTGCCCTCAGAATATGATGCGAGTGGCAGAGGTATGTGTCTTTCCGGTGCCAGGTGGCCCCTGGATAACTGTCAGCCTGGCATCGCAGGTCTGATGGCGATAGCCACCCTTCCAGTGGTTTGATGTTGTGAGCATTCGCTCAAAGCTTCCGAGATGCGGATAATCTTGACACAATCTTGACACAACCGTGAAAAACATGAGCTGATTTGGGTGTGGTTTGCTGGTTCTGGGTATCAGACCAAGATTTTTTTGGTGCAGTAAAGATCGCCCTATTTTTTACCAAAAAACATGTGCCATGCCCTTCCAAGGTGCAATGATCAAAGGTGCTGCTATTACGACCAAAATGAACAAATATCTGGAAATTGCCTTATAAATCACAAACATGGACATAATTTAAGATATATATATATAGAATGAGTCATAATTAAGATATACCAGTGGGTTATATATATATATGTATATTAATTATATATAGAGGTCATTCCCATGCCCAAACCTCCGCGGCGAAAAAAAAAGCCTCTTGGACATAGCATTGACGATGGCATTTTTCTGCGCATCAGAGGTGTTCGGCAAGGCGTTCGCCTGTCTCCAGAAACACATATTCATAGTCATCTACATTATAATCAGCAAAAAAAACATGGATACATCTCTTCAATCCATCTCATACTTTGAATCTGTCCAGACATACCTGCCATGTGGTTGGGAAACTCTCAGTATCTCCTTGGCTACCCATTATTTTGTTTGTAATATTGTGCCATAGCTCCGGGTAGCTCCTGGCAGCTCCCTACTGACCATCGAATAAATGGTATGGTGACATAACGATCTGAACGTGTATAACCAACCTTTTCTTATGCCGACAGAAATTGTTTTTAGGAGAAACATCAAACAGCTGGGGTTTACACCTCAATCATCCAAAATAAACTATTACCAAACTGAGATATGACCACAATATATATATATATATATACTTACCACAATTTTCCCACCCTGTGACTGACGTGTCTGCCTGGATAGTAGCTGTCATGAGATTATCTTCATTCACTTCACCTTGGTGACGCTGTGGAGATGTACAGGTACCATGATGTTTCCAAAGCAACTCATGATGAGAGTGATAAGTATCCCACTTACAGAAAAAAATGGTTCTTTTTCTTAAGAACATGAGAAGGTCTTTGAACTGTATTCCACCAATTGCATCACTGACAGAAAAAAAAACATCTGGGCCGAGGACCAACTACTTCCGATGCCAGCGCTATAGTCTTCTTGCGTTGCTCCTTTTGGATCCCAGGATGACTAAACCCAGTGTTTACAACTTGGAGTTGGTATGCCACTTGTAATTCTTGTAATAGTGATTTACCCTCTGGTAACTAAACGTGGCAATGAAAACTCCATTATGAATGGAGGTTTTAGTGGGACAATACATAAATACCATAAATGGAGGAATTTCCATTGCCATGTTTGAGTACCAGATGGTATGAGTTGGTATGTCTGATTTGGGGAACCCCCTCTGTTAAGGGTCTACTAATCCAGGGTTGTCATTGCACAAACTCAAGTTGAGGCTAAGGACATGTAGGGACCAAGTCCGCTGGTTGTCACGATCTTCTCCATTAAAAAGGCCATAACTTGGCGGCAAATCACCTGTTTTTCAGATACACCCACAATATCCAAAAAAAATGGTTGTATATGGTTGTATCATGTTGTATCCCATTACATGATGTAATTTACATCCCATGAAATACTCCCATTGTTCGTTTCATATCCCTGGATCGTAATCCGTAGACTTCCCCTACCTTTCTCCTCTCATTTCTGTCGCAAAAACGGGGCCCAGGGCATTCACAGCAGCTGGGTCCTCCTCCTCGGGGGACAATTTCTCCTCCTTGACGTCACTGATGCCTGTGATGTCGATGTCTTCCAACTCATCTTTTGCGCCCTCCTGCGCCTGCACCATGAGCTTCAGTTTGCAACATCTGTGGATATAACACATGTCTACTATGTATATCATATATTATACTGTATTATGATGTATATAATAAACTGCATTTGACCTTCAACTTTACAATTCACACCCTGGCAGCAAGTCAAGCAGGCGCTTTCCGGCACTCCTCGTCATCAAAGAAGTCTTCCTCGTCCCACATCGCCAGCGCATCGGCTTTGATCTTGGCCTTACCATGACTGGCCGCAACAAAAAAAAAGAAACTCTCCAACCTTCCAACATCGTCTGGTTCAGTGGCGCTTATTAGCGGGATATAGTGGGGACATAATGGAGATATATGGGGATAATATAATGCCATCATGTGGTTGTCACACTTTTTGGGTGTTCTTTGGCTCCTCATTTCATGGGGGAAATAAGGATGCCCATAGTTCTGAACCTCGAAAAAAACCACCGGCGAGCTATGAAAAACATCCCGGTAATCAACCACGGCCGGTGGAAATCTCCCATAAATTGGCATTATACTGGCATTAAAATAGGAAAGTAATCCATAAACTGGACAAAAACATTTGTGTGCTTCTTACAATTTCAGAATTCAGTTCTCAAACCTCCCTGAATCGCCCCTGCCTTCGTTTCCTTGTCCATTTTGGCCAATTTGGCCTGTTGCTCGCCCTTGTAGTCTGGGCCTCCACCACGCTTTTTCCAGCAGAATTTTCGGTCCTAATCCTAATGGGGGTACCCTTTTTGTTGGTCAATACACAAGATGAAACTGATGAACCATTATTAACCATTATTATATAACCATTATGAACCATTATATCATTAACCATTATTAACCATGATTAACCATGGAAATCCCATTAACCTGGGTTGGTGGCTTGGGGGGTACCTTTCTTGTTCTGACCCATACAGTACCCAATGGACCTGGGGATTGGAGGTTGTATCTGTCGAAGTCCCATGAATCAAACAACAACAGTATAACCCATAGGATCCATGGTGCTGGTATATGAATGCTAACATGACTGGGGTATATTGATGATAAATGTTACATTGCTACCATATATAGCAGCACCATGGATCCGTCATGGGTAAAAAAAAAGTTACTGACCTCCCGGATCTCCCACAGACCAAAAACCCCGTCACCAGTGCGCCTAAGCGGTCACGGAGCTGGCGTCGTCTCATGAGGGCAGCTTCTTCCTTGACGATTTCATCAATGCGTCCCACGCCCCCGGACACCAACATCTCACAGACCGTCGTCCTCCACGAGGCTCGTGGCAGCCGGGGACTGTTGGCATGGGCGGGGATGAAAGCCAGCACCTTTGGGGCAGATGATCAGTAATCATAAGCATTTTGGATGTGGATAGAATAGCGGATATGCGTATATAGTTATTTTTAACCATTTGATGGGGATGTTGTGGGGGGTAATGATGTGAGGTAAATCAAAGGGATAAACTGATAAACACCATTAATATCCATGCAATTACAGAATTAAGTGATGGTGGATATCTAGCGGGGATGAGATATATATATATATAAACTGATGGAAGCATGTCATTTGGATGTTGTGGGATACAATGGAGGATATATGCATGCGATGGAATATATATATATAAGTTATATGTTATTGTGTATTACATATATGCATGCAGTACTATGGGTTACCTACGTCAGCAGTGCATCTTATTTATTTAACCCACAAACGGCAAGTCACATTGATAGTCTCAGTCGGCATTCTTTTTTTTGCGCCGGGGAAGAAATAAATAAAAAAATGACCCCTACACAGTTAAAGCGCTGGAAGAGACACCCCAAATGCTGTCCCCCCAGTTATGTTTGGTCTATAAACCCCATCATGAACTACATAGTTATGTGTACATATATCTACCATAAATCCTAGTTGACGTACTTGTACACCAACTTAGCTAACCAGGGGGCACCACCAACTAGATGATCATTGTGTCCATTGGTTGTATCCCTATTATATATTCACTATTGATGGTAAAATCCCGCAAGGATATGGGTTTGTCTGAAAATAATGTACAGTACTGTACTACCTCTGAACTCCATTGGCTAATCATCATTCTCCCTCTTAGAACAGCCGTGTTGTGGCATCCCCTTTTCTTAAACACACCCATATCCTTAATAATTCGATTGTTTTTTATTTGGACACGTGTTTCAATCATATCTTATATTTCATCGGAAAATGATGGTTTAATTATGAATATATATATATAAATATACCCATAGGATCCAAGTATCTTCTTAGGAAGTGTTTGGGGTATAATTTACTATAATTTGGAGGGTTAAGTACCTTCTCAGACAGTGTTTGGATCAATAGGGATATATATATATATATGTTTCAATGACTCAGGGATCATCCCACATTCTTGGCAACTGCCGTGGTCCTTTCCATTGTGAACTGCAACAGGGCGTTCGCCTGCACAGGAGAATCGGAAAAAAACACGATTCTAACGATCAGAATGAAGTAGGGCCACGTTGGAAAATACAATATGGACCGGATGTATATATATATATGTATATAGTGTACATATATATATATCGTAATATATCGTAATATATATATATATATGTGTTGTATTTGAACAATCTATAAATGGTATATGTGAAATTAATTTTAGAATAACAACACACATCACATCTCAAATAGGACTTATAATGCGCAACACCAACCATGGCTTGCCTGCCGCTCAAAGGCGACCCGGTTCGCATAGGAATCAATGCCTTGGTGATACAAAAAAAAAATATCCAAATGATTATTGATTGTTAATTAATGGCTATTAAGAACCATATAACGATTGAAATACAATGAAATATATATATATATTGGTGATATCAAAGCAAATGACAATAGAAATCATATACCAACGTGAATGGTTATATTATCCATTTAACCACCGAAGATTGGTGATACCATCGCAATGGATCAAGAACCCAAGGTTAATAAGCCCATGATCATCCGGGTGATAACAACCCCTTGTTAGCTAAGTTGGCTTAACGGCATGTTACATTGCCTATATCGGGTTTGTAGGCTGTGGTCGGGTCGACTCATGGGTCGACAAAAATAAATGGGGTTTCGACTCATAGCAGGATATTGAGTTCACCTGCATAGATCTACTCTAATCTCATAGAGTATAACCTGCTTGGTGGCTCATCCCAGCTAGTACCCTCTGGTAAACTAACATAACTATGGAAAATCACCATTTTCAATGGGAAAATCCATTATAAATGGCCATTTTCAATAGCTATGTTAAATTACCAGAGGGTAATTGGATTATAACCCCGGTCACAAGTAGGCTAAGCAGGGGCAAAAAAAACGCTATAACTGGGGTGAAGTTTTACAACTTTACAAAGTGGGATTTTTGCCACCAAGTAATGATACTTACAGATTATAATGTGGTCGTAAACTTCAACGACCCCAGTTTTTTGTGTTATTGGATATACTCCCTGATTTGGGATGATATGACATGACCCAAAAAAAGTGGTTGGTTTGGTTGCGATGAGGTTGATTCATGGCATGAGGTGTTTACCACAGCAAATAAGCATCGACTAGAAAAGCTACTACTGTTGATGGAAGAAATCCTGCACCACCTTGGATGGTTGAAACCCTATAAATAATGGGATAAACCATCTATCAACTGGTGCAGGATTTCTTCCATCCACTGTAGTACATGGGGTCAACAAGCACTTCTCCAGCGAAGTGCTATGCAACTTGCAACGCTGTGTCAGTCCGCTCAGGACGGTGAACCATAGGCCATGAGAACAGAACATGATTGGATCGGGGATCATCATGGCCTATATTAATTACCCTTTGATTATTTAACCCACGGAAGCCACGGATAGATGATTTATCATGATTTGCCTATTAACAAATGGTGAGTTTCCATATATTTAAATATATATATATATGTTACAATGCCACAGGGTATTAATATCAATATGTATTATACCCAATGATGGGGCTGATTCTTGAGCTCACCGGGTATATGGCAAGCAACATATAACACGTTGTCGAAAGATCCTTGTTGTACCCCAGGTGATAGCCATGTCTCAATGAGATCACATGATACATAGATTCAACCATTGGGTATACCAAAGGTTGTTAATTACCAGTAACTACCATTAAACAAATGACACAAATCTGTATTACAATATACTGTATGTGTATATATATATATATACATATACACATGTCCAAGCGTTCCCAAGGATTTTGGGATACCCATGTGTATCATTGTGTCTCCACATCCTGCAGGACAATGCTTTGGTACCAAGCTGCGATAACGCTTCTTGCGCCAGGGATCCTTCGGGGCTGAGTGCGGATTGGAAGGGGAAAGCTATGAAATAGTCACAGTTGAGACCCCATATTTGGGGGATTTAGTGATTGTTTCATATCTTTCCAATGATTATAATGTATATATACATATAGTTGTTTCACTGTTGATTTTGGGGAAACAAACACGGTTTACAGTGAATTATCACTTGAACCAATCCAATGATACCAAGATCCCTGACCTGGAGAAACCAAATGTTGAAATTTAGTCAGCTTAAACATAATAGGCTATCCAGATGTGTTCTTTAAAACTCACCTCTTGATGGTTGCAGGGAAACTCTCTGGGGTTCGAGGGTTCCCAAGTTCTAAATAAAGAATGGTATATAACTATACTCCAAATATTCATAAATATTCCAACTTTAAGATAGTTTAAGCCTCCAAAAAACAACATAAAAAACACCAAATCATCAGATTCTCGCCAGAACCGCCATGTGCAAAACCTCGGGTTCCCACCGGTTCCCACCCGGCACCATCATCCCCACGGACACCGCGCACCTCGGGCATCTCGCCGCGCACTTGGAGGACCAAGGTGTGACTCCAGAAGTCCACATCTTTCACCATGGCTTCGGCGACACGATTCTGCACCTGGGGGAAAAAAAACAGGAAGTTATAGATGATTTATAGATTATTTATAGATGATTTATAGATGATTTATAGATTTATAGATGATTTATAGATGATTTATAGATTTATAGATGATTTATAGATTTATAGATGATTTATAGATGATTTATAGATGATTTATAGATTTATAGATGATTTATAGATGATTTATAGATTTATAGATGATTTATAGATTTATAGATGATTTATAGATTTATAGATGATTTATAGATTTATAGATGATTTATAGATGATTTATAGATGATTTTATAGATGATTTATAGATGATTTATAGATTTATAGATGATTTATAGATTTATAGATGATTTATTGATTTATAGATGATTTATAGATTTATAGATGATTTATAGATTTATAGATGATTTATAGATTTATAGATGATTTATAGATTTATAGATTTATAGATGATTTATAGATGATTTTATAGATGATTTATAGATGAATTATAGATGAATTATAGATGATTTATAGATGATTTATAGATGATTTATAGATGATTTATAGATGATTTATAGATGATTTATAGTGATGATCCCTGGTTATATAGATATGATCCCTGATTTATAGATGATTCATGTTTTAAGAAGATGTGAATTTCATGGGAACTTACTGGGGATTGAATGGAATGATAATCCCCGATTTTGGATTCACATGGAAATATCATTGGGATAGAGTGGGTATAGAATGGGGGATAAGATCTGAATTTATGGGGATGGAAACAAACCCTCTGGTAATGACTAACACTTTAAAGCCATGGCCCACTTGGAGATGATACAGATACATGATGATTTGCCGTTCTTAAACCAGAAGGCTCCAGAAGGTATATGACTAATCAAGAATGCCGCTTTTGTGTCACAAGATCTACTCAAATGATTGAGAACACATTCAACATACATTTGGCTCTGACTGCATGGGCTGTCCAAACAGGGGTGGCAAGTCGTGGAACAAACCTGAACTTGAACCGCCACAAGAAATCATCCAGGAAGCCATGTTCCAATCAAAACCTTAACAATGAGCTGCGATCCTGGATACGGATTAGTGATGAGATGGGTTAAGTATCATTCCATATCATCGCCAATGGTACTTCTTTTGTGCGCGTTCGGTTTCTCCATGGGTTTCTCACATCGCCAAGCGACTGGGTTGTCAATGGAAATCACCACATTCTCCCCAGGTTTGAAACGACAATCCTCTGCCTCAAGGGGAGATCCGGAAATGTTGACCCCCCCGAATTGGATACCCCAGGCCCTGCCAGGCCCTTACCCTTGGCATTCTCTGTTTTGGGGAATCCTAATTTTTACAAAACATGCAAAACAAAAGGGGGTATATATTAGCCCATTTTCAGACACAGCCATAGAGGATGGAGGGTAGGAGCACAAAAACATCCTGATCCCTGAGCTGGGGATCACCAACTCACCATGGCTTTCAATACGAAAATGCAACACAATTTTCGATGATTTGGGGTACCCCCATTCTAGGAAACCTCCATTTAAGGGGTCCAAACATTCAAACAGTTGCTGGGTAGCAATATTGGTAGACATCTACAATGACTTGCCGGTCTATGGTGCAATTCCTTCCTCGTCGAAGCCCCAGTCTTGCCGGAGCTGTGCCCCTTCTTAGTCACCGTCATGTGGGTTTGAATACATTCCCATATTTCGTGCTTGACTCAAAGTGCTGAGCGCTTAAATGGCTAAAATGAAAGTCTCATGATTTAAGGTTTAATTCCACCGTTGGATGGTTAAATGCAAATAATTTATGGTCAAGTCCTCATGTTTGATGGCTAAATCCAAATTGTGTGATATTGATGTAAATCCGGCTAAAAACCACTGTTTGATATGGTTAAAACAAACAAATATTGATGGTATTTGATGGTTCAAAAATGTGTTTGGTGCTCAAATCATTTTTTTAAATCCGCATATTGATGGATAAGTACGGATCATTTCCTATGTTTGATGAAAACCGCATTATCATTGGTTACATCCGGTGAAAAATCACCATGTGTGATAGTTAAATCATGTTAAATCCCCAATGAGACCCCACATTCACCTACTTAGACCTACTTCGCCGCCGGGAGTCTTTGAGGTTCCTGGGAAGGGAGAAATGAACCTCGACCGTATCAAGACTGGGCCAACCTGCCAGCTGTCAACATCAACTGGTCATGGGACGAGATGGGGCGTTATGATGGACTTACAACATCTTAATTCATCTAAGATGGTGATGAAACATATGAAACATAAGGGCCATAAGGGACTGAAACAGTTTTGGGGTCCATATGGCCATCAGAAACTCTTTTTTCGCTGTAGCCAAAACTGTGCATAGTATAGCTTGAGTCTCGACTCTTAGCAGAGTCACCCCTTTTTCAACGCGCCTGGCAGAGGGGCTTGTTTGCTTTCTCTGACTTTGCCTTGATGTTCCACTTTCATGTCCTGAACGTCTGCATGGGCCACTGCATGGGATGACATGGGATGACAAATGGGATGTCATGCTGTACCCCACTGGCAACTGGCAACCCGCTGGTGTGAAAACACCCTAATCAAAGCTGGTTAAACTGCTGCTTGCGACATATTTCCCCACCATGTCTATCAGTCACTGCTAGTCCAATAGACTCAATATCGGTATGCATCAGAACCTGTTGCACTATATGTTTATCTATGTTGGGAAATGAACCTTCGCTATCAGGAAAACTTAAACCATACCAATCTTTCGGCGCTCAGTGGGAACTCAGTAACTAAGAACTCTCTCGGAGAAATATAAATAGACGATGGGTTTCAATATGAAAATGCTCACTGTTTTTGCGGATTTAGGGGTACCACCATTTTACAGAAAGTGTACCCCTCTGGTAAACAGCTTGCAATGGATATCACCACCATAAATAGGTGAAGCATCGAATTAAATGGGCCATCTATACAATTTAACAAACTGTAACAAATGGGCCCGAAAGGTATGGTCACTGGTGAACAAATCCAAAGGGTCCTTGAACGCGATTCCAAAGCTCACCAATTGGTTCAAACCTGGTTGCAGCTGGTGGATCAAGACAGCCATTCTATGGTCACCTACGTCTAACAAACAAATAACCCATCCCCATATTGTATAATAATAACTATTATCATTATATTAATTTGATGATAGTGTTATATATAATCTTATTATATGATATTATTATTACTATTATTATTATCATTATTGTTATTAATATTTTTATTCTTGTGATATATATATATATATATTATGGTCCCTGGTCCAACAATGAGGATACTTCAAGGGTTTTCAGCGGTTTCAATAAGGAACATGCTTCAAATTATTCCATTAGATTCTGCCTTCATCTCATGCTGGGACATGGTGTTTCTCTATATATATATACATACATATTCACATAATATACAATCTATAGATAAGGTATGATAACGGATAACGCATTGTAATAGGCCAACATTCAACACTTGGGGAATTCTCTCGATCCAAAGTTGGATGAACAATTCCAAAACATATGACACACACACACACACGCAATGGAAAATCCGCTATATAGTCAATAACCTTCTTGTATACCAGTATGTCCATTCATAGTCATATCCTGTCACATCATTATAACTTCGACTGTTCACCATTTATAGCAACCCGTTGGTATATAATTTGACATAGTTATGGCAAATTTGCCATTGATGGATGATTTATAGTACATACTAGTATATATAATTAAATACATCTTACATATATATTATATATATAATATATCAACAGTGGTGATTTTGCATAGCTATGGCAAATTATCAGAAAGTAAAAGAAACATGGGCACAATCTAGGAAGATATCCTCAGTCGGCTCAATCTGCCCTTCAAGCCACTACGGAAGCGCCAGCGGGAGCGGAAGTTCTGAATCTCCGACATGAGTTCCTGATCGGGGCACCGATGAAGGCACTGCCCTTTGAACATGGCTGGCAAAGGGGGAACCAGAAGTTCAGGCAGCACATGGGGGTCATGGGTGATAGTGACCATGGTTGTTTCAATATTAATTTATGCTCTAATGACTATAGTATGATTTGGGGGACCCTAATTTTAGGAAACGTCCATGTCAAAGCAAATTTGAAATTGCTATTGATGCTTATCAAGGGTGACAATTCTGTTATAGGCAGCATGACTCATGTTGGGCAGTGTCTTTGTAGTACTATGCAATGTCCATTTCTTTTTTTTGGAGTGCTTGTAGTGGCTACAACTGGCTTTATAACCTACTAGGGTGGAATAACTTAGAAGATCTTACAAGCCATCAGTGAACTTCAAGGAAAAAAACAAATCTGGGTGTCAACATCATGCAACACTTTAGCGGTGTTGGAAAAAAAAACACCCATCGGCACTGAAAGCATCTGGTGGCCTTGGCGATCGATAACCTTTGAACCCCCAGAACCAGTGGTCTCCTGCTGAAATCATCTGAGTTCCATGAATCACCAATTTCGGACACCTAGTTTTCGAGAAAACACCACATCCAACTGGACGAATCTGAACTGCAATCCATGGCGAACTCGGCCGGTTTGGATGCCGTCATGTAAAAAACCCACTGTCGTGAGGTCTCAGCATTGATGTCTCATCCCCCCATCCTGGTTTCACCCGTGAAAAAGCCGTTTCACCAGAGCTCCAAACAGAGCAGGATGAAAAAATGGCAGAAATATTTGCAGACCTCCGGATCACGACCTGGCAAGAAGCCGGTGAGGATAGAGCGGCTCATGTGAGAAAACACTGTTTTTTATTCAAGGGGAACTATTTTAGGGGATATGGTCGATAAATTATATCCCACATACCATATTATATACATAGTTATATCCCAAATTATACTGTTGATTGTTTGATTTTCTCAGATTCATTCATATTCCATTATTGGTTAGGTATATATGTATATATATTATATTATATTATATTATATTATATTATATTATATTATATATATATATACATATGTACCCCTATACATGATAAAACTTAGGCTTTTGCCCTTCACATCCAGCCGCGCCTTGTACAGATCCCCTGAGGGCGTCCAAATCAACTCCTGGACAGGTTGAGTAACTGTAGCTGACAGCAAATCCAACCCCAAAATAAGTTATATTATGGATAACCAGGAGTTATTTGCTAAGTTTTATGTATCGAAAGACTGTAGTTATATCAAATCCACATAAAATATCATGAAATGATAACCATACTATGGAAATCTTGTTATATATATATAATTATATATTATATATATATATATATCCAAACATAATAAGCATCTGATGGAACAGTTATACCATTGGGTTGGATTTGTTATAGTATTAGGGGGTCTATTTTGTGGTTATACTCATAAGATTATATGATATTATATGAATATGATGATAACATATCATATAATATCCACATAGAGAGTATGACGAAAGATAGGAGGGTGTTCTTTGTGAAAACCCCTTGTGGTGATCAGCTACTAACTTGTTTCTACTCGTAGCTTATTTTTTGGGGGGTGGTGCTGGTTACTATCAATTGAATTCAGTGGATTTGATTTCTGAGTGCTCAATTTGCAGCCCATTTACTGACATGTGGATGCCTGTGCACATTGATAGGGGTTTCAGTATTATAGGCATCCCTTCCCCCCAACTATTTTCAGCACCCCCAGAAACCTTGGATCCTTGATTTAGCAGGGATTTTCACATATTTGAGGCCATTTAAGGGAATGGGGTCACTACATCTGAGTCATTCTCACTATTCATCTTGTTGGTCATGGCGCCAAAAACCGGCATGGTCTCCCTCTTGAGATTCTGGTGGCTCGCATCTGTCACATTTACGTGCACAAAGGACACACAGGATTCAGGATGGTCTAAAATTGTTCACTCTTCAAAATTGCGCCCAACCTAAATTCGTTCTATGCCTTCCAGTTTTAAGACACGTCCATTTTCCATATACCAACCCCTTCCATCCCAGCTAGCGTCCTTCCAGTGCCATTTTGGACTCCTCTTCCGTCAAGTTCAAGGCTTTGATGCGCTCCGTGCGACTGGTCGGTGGGATGAAGCCGCTGGACGTTTCGCGGATCCAATTCTCCTTGCTGTCCGTAAAGCTCCAGCCCTGACGGCAGATGTGGCCTTTAAAAAACGTCTGCCAGGTCTAGGTGACAGAATCCTGGTTCTATCCTGGCCATGGTTGTAGCATGGTTAGACCTTCTGGTTCTATTCTGAATAGCTACAAATCTACAGAACTGATCTTAATGGTTCTATTTTCTAGTGATTTGATCTCTTGGTGATTCATTTCAACCAACCACTTGGCTCAATCTCCCCCCATGCCGCGCCTGTTTGGGTGGTACGTTGCCTTCCGACGTCCCCACGCAGCGGGCGAAGATATGGCCACCACCACCGATCTCGGAGGCAATGTACCTGGTAGCGTCTGGGGCCGAAGGCCAAGGGAAAAAAATTGGATTTATGGCTAATATAGCGAGGGCTTGTGGTAGATAGATAGATAGATAGATAGATAGATAGAAAGATAGATATATAGATAGATAGAAAGATACATAGATAGATAGATAGATAGATAGAAAGATACATAGATAGATAGATAGATAGGTAGATAGATAGATAGAAAGAAAAATAGATAGATAGATAGATAGATAGATAGATAAGATAGATAAGAGAGATAAAATAGATAAGATAGATAAGATCGATAATACATATATATATATAAGAAAAATAAGATAGATAAGATAAGATAAGATAAGATAAGATAGATAGATAGATAGAAAGATAGATAGATAGATAGATAGATAGATTAAATAGATTAGGTAGATTAGGTAGATAGATAGATAGATAGATAGATAAATAAATAGATAGATAGATAAATATATAAGATATATAAGATATATAAGATATATAAGATATATAAGATATATAAGACAAGATAAGATAATAAAATATAATATAATATAAGATAAGAAAAATAGATCAAATTAGATAGATAGATGGATAGATAGATAGATAGGAGAGATAGAGATATAGAGAAATAGATAGATATGATAGAAAAAATAGATAAGATAGATAGGATTGATAAGATTGATAAGATAGAAAAAATAGATAAGATAGATAAGATAGATATGATAGATAAGATAGATAGATCGATTAGACAGATTAGATAGATTAGATAGATTAGATAGATTAGATAGATAGATAGATAGATAGATAGATAGGATAGATAGATAGATAGATAGATCGATAGATAGATAGATAGACAGGTAGATAGACAGGTAGATAGATAGATAGATAGATAGTTAGATAGATTAGATAGATTAGGTAGGTTAGGTAGATTAGATAGATAAGGTAGATTAGACAGATTAGATAGATAGAAATATAGATACATAGATAGATAGATGGATAGATAGATAGATAGATAGATAATTTTATAAGATATATAAGATAAGATAATATAATATAAGAAAATATAAGAAACGATTAGATAAAATTAGATAGATAGATGGATAGATAGATAGATAGATAGAGGGATAGAGATATAGAGATATAGATAGATATGATAGATAAGATAGATAAGATAGCTAAGATTGATAAGATTGATAAGATTGATAAGATTGATAAGATTGATAAGATAGATAGATAGATACGATAGATACGATAGGTAAGATAGATAAGATAGATAAGAGAGATAAGATTGGTAAGATAGATAAGATAGATACGATAGATACGATAGGTAAGATAGATAAGATAGATAAGATAGATAAGATAGATAAGATAAGATAAGATACGATAAGATAAGATAAGATTAGATAAGATTAGATAGATAGATAGATAGATAGCTAGCTAGCTAGATAGATAGATAGATAGATAGATAAATATATATATATATATATATAATTACACATATATATATGTATAATTATACATATATATCTATAAGTTGCTACTGTATAATTGAAGGAATTTACAACTAAACTATATAATAAACTTATAACATCTTATTACTCGAGGGCTGATGGGACCTGAACAGCCAGTTGAAGTGGCTTCCGATATGTTCAAGGTAACTCGTGGAGAACGTGATCAGGATATACATGCATTACATACTGGTTATTTAACATAGCCATGGTATAGATGGCCCATTTATAGATGGTTTACCTGGCTTTACCTATTAAAACTGGTGATTTTCCATGGCTATGTTAAATAACCAGAGGGTATCATTGCATACTATACACATTATAGTTTAAGACTGGCTGGGTCGCATCACTGCATTACCAAACCGAGACACAAGCGATTTCTGTAACCCCTCATTTCGCCACAGGCACGATATGAAACGATTATGAAAGCACAGCAACTCAGGACAGGAAAGCAAGAAGGTGAGGAAACAGAAATGGTAACAATGTTCTCAACTGACTCGGAAGTTACATACATACATCAAGGTTCTTTGATTTTATGATTTTCCTTCGCAAAAAAAAACTCCTTGCAACAGCCACTTCCCGACCGCAACGCAACTTTTCAACCAAGTTGCCAGCCACTCTCCCGATCCCTTGCTGTCTCATCAGGAGTCAATGCAGCGTCCCAATAGAAGCAACGGTAGCGGCGAGAAAAGCCCATTTGCTTCCTCAGATCCACAAGACCATGAACTTGTGACCTATAAATCGATCCACAACTGGGGTATACCAACGGAAAACGGATGAACATGGTGACAAACTGGACAAACCCAACTGATCTTGTGTGATCCATGCACGATTTTCATCCACGGACCATTTTTGGGCACACAAACAAGGGTGGTCAGTGGTCAAACATCAAGGCCTCTCAAAAACGGATCATTTCCAGTACGAACCATCCCATTTATCCAAGCACATCGAGGTTCTGGTAGATGGGTCGCAAATGGCCCAGCAAGTCTTTTCGACCAAGTTGGCGTTGATACAGCCCATTCAGCTCAGGCTTAAAACGGCAACCAGCAAATTCCAGCCTGTGCAGGCAAGTGGTGATAGAAAGTGAGAACTATATGCTTTGGGTTAAACAAAAAAACATGGAACCCCTTAATCTTGCACTAACTGCACACAAGTAGACTTTACAGATCAGAATTAAACCACCCCGCCGTTGGTATCTTAAATCATCCAATTTCAGATCCCACTTCTAGCCCGTTTGCAACTGTTGTCCTTTCAAAGATTTCTCTGTGTTTTCTGAGTGATGTGAACCCTGAAACCAAGTTTTCCTGCGAAACTTGCATTATATTATATCTTTAAATTTAAACCCCACTTTTTGCGACTTCCATGTTCTCTGAATGTATGTGCCTGAAGATGGTGTATATCCCAATTAGAGCCATTTTGACAAGTTAAATGATGATAAACCATCAACTTTTGGGATACTTCATTTCCAGACAAAGCCATATCTTAATTTAATTTTAATCGCGCGACATGGGCGGCAAGTCCGTCTCAGCCACCAAGTCCAGGTCCAGCTCTCCGGAATCGTCGTTGGTGGCCCCTCTGAAGACATCGTTCCTGTCATCTATTCTGATCTCGTATGGAATCAGTGGGATAAAATGACCGTCCTTGGAGCGGGAAAGGTTCACCGAAGCTGGACAGTGTGGAACGGGGCCGGTGCCAGGTGCCGGATTGATGTTGGTGGGATAAGAAATAGCAACCACCAAGGCCCAAGGCTTTGATTTGATGATTTTTTAAGTGACTTGTATCAGATTGTCATTGGCATGGCCAGTATATGATCACGCGCTCTTTCGAATAAACACAACTGAATAGGAAAAACAACTTTTATTGTAGACAAATGTGGATCATATCCTTTGTTGGCAACATAACTGGTTGGTGGTTTCAACCCCTCTGAAAAATATTAGTCAGTTGGGATTATTATTCCCAATATATGGCAAAATACTAAATGTTCCAAACCACCAACCAGATTATGTCAAACAGCATTTCTGGACAAATTATAATAATTGACTAATCCAAAAATTCATTGGCCATTCGATAGTTCTATACATCCAATTCCGACCAGCTGCAGGTGGAAGGCCAAAGTTCAAAGCACAACGCACCTTGGTGCAGAAAAAAATCCTGAGTTTGTGACAGAAACGGGAAAACACACATAGGCAAAAAAAATACTTTACTTCGTGTGATCCCCACCATGACATTTATACATTTTCTTACTGGCAAATCTTCTGGCATTCTATCTGACATATCTTTTGGCATTCTATCTGGCATATCTTCTGGCATA
>Ga0126342_10000350_pt1 | contig 46901 bp, 46 predicted proteins | sample Cyp1metagenome_FD_92528 | JGI IMG/M metagenome (GOLD analysis project Ga0126342, IMG submission 92528) | Coral microbial communities from Lord Howe Island, Old Settlement Bay, Australia - Cyphastrea 1 metagenome | ecosystem: Host-associated > Invertebrates > Cnidaria > Coral ...
CAGGTATGGGTGCAAGTGCAAGAGACGAGGTCGCTAGCGTAGCATCAAATATGTGTGCTAGTGCCATTGAACGTTATTAGCCCACCCACCCCACCCCAACCCACCCCACCCCAACCCACACCACCCCATCGGCCAAAAAAACACAAAAACGCACGTACGGTAAACCAGCCGCCAGCATAAAGCAGCAATGACTTTTCGGGAAGGGTACCAGGTGTTGACGAAAATTGCCAATTGAGAACATGTTATATAATGAACTTGTACTTGTCATGATTTTGGAACAATATTTGATCTATGCTTCGATGAAAGGATTGTAGATTTGAAGTTGGTTGATGTAGAGTTGCATGCAGTTACCATGTTGTTTTGTTTTTTTCTTTAATGATTGGTTCGAGGTTTGCAAGTCTAAATCCAATCTAAATGACCAACTGACATTGACATGATCATTGACAAAGAGAACTGGCATTAAACAAACAAAACATGCAATCCAGTTCGAAAATTGACATATGGTAAATTTATATAGGGGAATAAACAGCCATAAACCACCTATTACCATATGAATTACCATGTCAAGTCATGTTCATTCGTTCTCCAACTGACATTGACATGGTCAACGCTGGGAGTTTCTTCGCGGGTGTTTCTTGCCACGATTCCAACACAGACCGCAGGACGGCAAGCGACTGCTGCTCTTCCTGGGACAGAAACCGTGTCTTGGATCAAGACCTTGGTAAATGGATGTGAATTCCTCCAGCCAGATATATCCATATGTGGCAACTAACTATGGGTTTTGAGCGATCGTATGGTGCCAAAGTCTAGATCTGGAAGTGAGCAACATGATTTTCAACCTGGTGTGGATACAGGCATTCAAGCTGACTAGTGACTAGAAAGGATCCATACCAAGCAATCCCACATATAATAAATAAAGATCCTTAAGAATTTGCCAAGGTACTATGTGAGCATACAATGATGAGTACTGTATCTCCAAGATCATACTGTAAAGTGTCTCTACTTGTGATTGTGCTGGTGGTCGTTTTGCTCGTGGTGATGGATGCATTTGACCGTCCATTTCAGGCCCACTGAAACGGCCGATCTCGCAGTGAAGGTGCGATCGGCCAGGACCTCAGTGAAGGGTGGGCCTTACCTCAAACCAATCAGCGCATTTATTGAAGCATCACTTGAACCAATGGTGTTTGCAGATGATCTTCCCCCAACGATTGTTTTTTTCTGCAATTTCCAAGTTGCTGGTGGCTCAGCGTTTCTGTGTGGCTTTTGGAGTGGGCTGACTCTTAAGGTCTTTGACACCATCTCGAAGTTCGTCGGCCAATTCAAAGGCCAGTGTTCGGGTCGCTTCCGTTGAGAATGTTGGAGGACAACCCCCATTTTGTCCGTTTGTTGGTGCGGATTCACAGTCTTCTGGACTGTGCGGATTGACTGGCACGCTCATTAAACTGGAAGTGGAAGTTCGATGAATGAGTTGGAGAAAGCTGCTCGGAATGATTGAACCAAGCATCACTGGTCATGAGTCATGAGTGGTCTCACATGTTTCCCATTTTCACTAGCAACAAGTTTGACAGCTGCGCAATACTGCCCGAATAGGGGCATTTTGTGGGATCAGATTTCTGAACCATCAGTCATTATCGCCAAACTAAAAGCGGACAATAACTGGGATGCACCCAACAGCTTTCATCCACATAGCCACAAATTGGGCTATCAGTTTTCTGAACCATCTATTTCTGGTTGGTGGTTTGGACCATGTTTTATTTTTCCATTGGGAATAATCATCCCGACTGACGAAGTCATATTTTTCAGAGGGGTAGGTCAACCGCCAAGCAGATTACTATTAACCATCATTGACCATATTTTAACCATATATTAACCATATAATAACCATATATGAACCATCATTATCCATCATTAACCATATAATAACAGTATATTAACCAACCAGATCCCATTCAAGGCGTTCAAATCAAAGCTCCCGTTGACGGCTTGATCTGGTGGATGCGCACAGCCGGCAGGTGCTGCAGCAGAGGTGGAGAAGTTTCAAAAGCGCAACAATGGAGGCGATGCTGCACCATCCAACACGAGTCATGGAAAAAGTTGCGTGAAACATCCAAGTCATAGATGAATCATGAATCAAATCAATGGATCCTTCCTATAGTCTGTACATGTTTAAATATTTTCAATCTCCATCTTTCGAAAGGAGTACATCCCAACTTTATCAAATTTATATTCTCCCCTTATTCCCCAGTTATTCCCAAGAGAATATACAAAATAAGTGGGGAAATGCCCAAGTTCTGCAGCAGGTGCGACGACCTTCAGCGGTGAGAACTTGGGCTTCTACCGACGTCGCAAGGCACGTCGCAAGGGCAACACGGGAATGCCATGGAATACAGACACCAAGTCATTTCTATTTAGTTAGCACAATCAAGATAATCAAGGCATCAGGATGTCTTATTGCATGATTTTCTTGGATGTCAGAGTTTGGTTGGTGATTTATTTGTGTGTTGTTTGATGCTCACTCCACTTAGACTAGACGCCATGAAAGTTTTGACAAAAACCGACAAAAAGGACTTTATATCCTCCACAGATCATGAGGTTGAATCCACAGATCATGAGGTTGAAATACTGTTTAATGGTTAGTCATAGAGATAAAACATAAATCCCCTTCATAGTCTTTTATTAATTGATCATTACTGGTTAAACTATGCTTAGAGCGATGATCATTCAACAACTGGCCCCTCCACCGTGGCCCCACTTTCAGGCCGCGGATGCCGCCCCCAAGGCTGTGCACAAGGCTGCGCCTAAGGCCGCCGTGGCGCCCACTGCGCAGTGCAAACGCCTGGCGCGGGACTGCGTGGTGCATGCGCTGTTTCGAGCGGGGGAAACCCAGGGGAAGAGTTGTTACCCTCTGGTAAACATACAAAAAGCTATTGAAAATGACCATTTATAGTGGATTTTCCCATTAATAATGGTGATTTTCCATAGCTATGTTATATAAATTACCAGAGGGTAACCATGGCAACAAGACGTGGATCGAACGTGACTCAGCCATCAAAAAGGCGGAGGTTAAGTTCATGCCATCAAGGATGGGAATGAAGCATAAAACATTGGGATTTAAGCATCACAGGATGGTTTCTTCATCAAGGAAATAGTGGTTGTTGAGAGATTGTCACAGTCCATGAGCTTGGAATCCCGGTTTTTAACCAACCATCATCATCGAATAACAGATTTATACGTATAGTTTTGAACACTGCGCAGGTTGAAATGATGTGAGAATCAACAGAAGGTGGTTTTGATGAGGATGGCCCTTTTGATGCTACCTGGAATCATGCAGATTTTCTAGTGATGAACCATACAGACAAACCCGACATAAAAGGTTGTAAGATCGGGTTTGGTTGATGTTTTTTTGTCGTACTATGATCCCCCATGGTCCTTAATAATGCTGCCACCCAACCATAATTCCTCATTTTAAAAGAGATGTTGGCCATGGCACCAAGAATACTAACATACAATACAAGCAATACTGATATACAATAATGACAATAGTAATGATAGTCATCATGAAGAAAATGATAGCGGCAATAAACATAACATAGTAATAACATATCATGTTTATTGAACATATATATCATGTTTATTGGGTTTATTTAGCGGTTAGTTATTTGGTTTATGCCATTATAGTAATAACAAACCACAGATATTAGATTCATAACACATCATAGTAATCATTATGCCACTATATCATGTTTATTGAACAGACATTAGTCATAACAAACCACCAATAAACCAATCAACCCAATAAACCATGGTGCCCCGAGGCCTGCCATCCAGACCTCCCGGCCCCACAGCGCTGCTGGGAGCGTCGCGTGGTGGGCGCATGCCGCAGCCCGGGTGGGGCGCCACGGGGGCCCTGGTGGGGCAGCACCGGTCGTTGGATTGTTGGGAGGTGGATATTTTTCTGGATACAATTGATGGATACCTGGTTGGTGGTTTGGAACATGTTTTATGACTTTCCATTCAGTTGGGAATAAAAATCCCAACTGACGAACTCCATCATTTTTCACAGGGGTTGAAACCACTAACCAGATACTATATACTGGAATAAATATATAGTTTATATAGCTTTTTTAGCTATATTTTGGTTGTAATTAGTGGCTAATATGTACAGTGAGTGGGATATAGCCGACAAGACCTAAATAGACTTAATATAACTAAACTTAATATAGCCATATGTGCCAATTGCAATATGGTATGCACTGCCACTCAAACGATCATACGCATGCCATCGATATGATCAGGTAGAATCCCTTTGTGTATTGTATTTACAGCAAGTTCAATCCTCCCATGTAAGTTATACAAGTGGAGACATAGAGATATAGGGATGAACAATGGGGGGAGTAAGTAGAGATTTTTTCCTCCGCGTTTCGAGTATTCCATGTTACTTTTCGTTTTTGGTACATATTGGCTCAACCACCAACCAATTTTTGTTGGTTTATATCCCCGAGTTGATCGGTGATGATGTTTCACGTACTGTACCCTCTGGTAAACGTTAACAAAAAACTATGGAAAATCACAATTGTCAATAGGTAAATCAACTATACATGGTCAATTTTCCATAGCAAACCGTTAGTTTACCAGAGGGTATATCATACTGTTTCTACACAATTTTATCAGATTCAAGCACCAACCGATCCCGATCGCTGATGGTTTGTCTTCGTTTTTTTCCTCATCAAATAGCCACCCTAGATGAATAAACACTGGTTGTTCATTCAAAATCGGTTGGTTATCATGAAAAAAGTGACCGATCGGGATGCGACTACGGCAATGGGGGACCACTTGGATGATCCCAGGAGTTGGAAGTGCTTTTTTCCACTTACTCCAACTTAGTAAGTGGTTAATAGATTTAATAACATTTAATAACCACAGTGATAATCATTTATAATATTTTATAATCCATTTTATAGATGGAGTTTATAAGCACTTACTAAGTGGCATGATGCAAGAGTGATTTCGTTTGGCCAGGTCGTCCTCCGCTTCTGCCCCCTTCACCCCCACCCGTACCGATTGCACGGGCTGGCATGAGTGCGGAAGCCACGGTGTTGTCCACATTGGAAGAGTTGGACTGACAAAAAGACCAACAAAACTTATGGAGAAGATATCAGGACCCAGCTAAAAGACACCTGAGGAAAAGTAAGACACTTATGCAAGGGAAATATGGGATATTTAACAAGAAAGATGAGTTAATTTGGAAACAATGAAAAGAAATGAACAAGAATGATCGGAGAAGTTACAGAGTTAGCCACAAAAGCAACCAACAGATTTGACTCGCGATGGTGAAGCTTTTTTAAAGCAGCTGGATCAGCGCAGCTGCGCTGGCATGAATGATGGCACAGCTGGGTCAAATCCAACACCCACGGCGTTAAACGAGATGATAGGAACTTGCAACAAAGATGATCCTTCACGACCGATAATTCACGTATCTCGTTAAACGATAACCGTTATGAGATGATAGGAACCTTCAATAGGAACTTACAGCATCATTGATTTCTCTTCCTTTTGAAGGTCTTTGACTTCGAGCTAGTGTAGATCCGCAACTCACTGTTCTCCAGCAGTTGATTCACGAGGAATTGTCATGGTCTTGGTGTAGGATTTGTTCCAGTTTCAAGCTGCAGGTGCCACGGCACGTGCCACAGTACAATCTCTCCAGGATAAATCTTGGTATGTACGAAGATAAGGAAACAGGGGTAGCATTAGATGGGCTTGGACAGAAGCTCAAGTGGGAGTTCCAGGAGAACAGAAGAGCCAGTTCTTTGGTTTGATGCCACAACAGTTTGGATGAAGCCTCCATAAGCTTCCTGATACCCCAGCAAGACGACCCATGACTCATGATGACCCTCTTCAGGAGCTATAGCAGCTATCCCATATCTCCCTTTACATGCGCAAATTCCGGAAACTGGATGAGAACACACATGGATTAATATAGTACAGTAATTTAGGATATTGATATATAGTTTTTTTTTGGGATTTATATGATTTATAGGATTTGTAAGATTTATAGGATTTATTCCTAATATCTCTCATTGGCTTATAGCAGTTGCCCCATATCTCCCTAAAGTTAGCCCCGCAGATAAGTTTCCAGATCCGTGTTTTGCCACCTGGAACTCCGCCCTTCGCGTTGAACCGCGTGCTGCCCGCTTGGGGCGCCGTGGTTCTCCGGTCGTTAACCCGTGCTGCACGGGGAAACGATGGCGGATGATGGCGGCTTTGTAGGCATGGCCTGGTTTCTAATATCTATGCCATCTATAGATACTAGTTAATGTTGGTTAATAATGGTTAATGATGGTTAATGATGGTTAATCATGGGATTAATAATGGGATTACTTATAGATGGTTGATGAATCTAAAGTAAAAGTTGTTTCTAAGAGATGGGTATCTGTTTGGTGGTTTGACACATGAATTTTATGACTTTCCCATATATCGGGAAGAATAATCCCAATTGATTCAATTGACTAATATTTTTCAGAGGGGTTGAAACCACCAATCAGGTATAGTGTGACACTTTCATTTTATCCATCCCTAGCTTTGATAGTAAACCAAGGATGGCTCCAGTCATCAATGTTCAGATGGGTGGCTGAACCGCCAAAAGTTTGGGAAACCGTGGCCATGACCAGAGCCAGATGCCGTCGAAAGCCGGTTCGTATTAGTCGTTGGTGCAGCAGCAGAAACCGTACCAACGAGCGTTGTGGGACATTGAAAGGCAAAGTCCTTCAGAGAAGAGATGGGTTTGGAGCAAGCAGAAGTTCATTTTAGACATCACAGCAGTTTTCATCGAAGTTCCGCCGTGTTTTGAAGGAATTCTGATGACACCCGGAAGTCTTGCAACGGAACATGGACTGAATCCCGCGCTGTGGAATATCAAACGGCCCAAAGGACATTGTGGTGCAGAGAGAATATAAAAATTGGACAGAAACCCCAGAATCGCTAGAATAATATACATAATATACTTGGGGGGAGTTGAGCTAATGTTCATGGGTATAACAACGGTACAACTTATGATATCTTATAACTGCATAACCGTAATTGTAACAGTCATAGCTATTCACTCCCAAAAGTTGGGATATTCAAACCTTGTGGTATCCCTGACATTTGAACAGAATCGACCACATGGTCAAACATTGACATGAACTTGGCTCAGCATCTGAGAATATCTGAGACGTATTGCCCATTTCGCGAAAAACAAACCGAATTCGTCCACACGAGTGATTCGTGCTGGACGCGCGTTCGAACGCCAAAACACTTGGCCCTGCACCGCAGTGCTGCGGTGGTAATTCACTGGCGCAAAGTTGCTCCTGAAAGTTGCGGCGCAGCTCAAAACCTGTTGCTCCTTAGCTGTAGGATATGATATACGTATGTGTATATATATATATGTTATATTATATTATATTATATTATATATATATATATTGTATATTATATCTATATTATGGAACAAAAATCAACATCCCTTTCAAGGAAATGTCTTGGTGATTTTCAGTAGTCAAACATCCCACTTGGATCCACATCTTTTGCAGTTCATTTGAGATATGACCCCAACTCTCAAGATTCGCGGATGAAACAAATCGAATTCTGATATTGTATATGATATTGTAACTATTCTGATATTGTATATTCGGGATGGCCTTGGTTTTGGGCTGAGCTTCCAAGGGACAGCGTCCGCGCCACCTTATTTGCGGAGAAACAGCTCGAGCGACCCACTGGGATTTTTTTGGGATTTGTGGATCAGATCTCCAAGTCCTTCAACCAACAGCTTGAGGTATACCTTACCCTCCGGTAAACGTTTACATAGCGAACTGAAAAATCACCCTGCTATTAATGGGTAAATCCACTGTTTCTATGGCCATGGCTTCAATAGCTTGTTGTTAACGTTTACCAGGCCGGGTAAATGATTGGTTCAACCAACTAGAACTGGTTATAACTGGTTTTCGTCTCTAACTGCCGCAAACTTTTGTGTGCCATCCAACATTCACAGCTCGGCAGTTTGAATCGCCGGTGATTTTTCAGGGTCCCTTGACCAGTTAAAGTTTATTTTTCAGGTACAATCACTCGCTATAAACCTTAAACATGTTTGGGTGTGACTTATGGCTATAGGCTATAGACGCCCAAGAACAAGAAAACACCTGGTATTGTTAGTAGGATTTCTGGATTATAAACATTCAACAAGTTGCAACTTCACATGTGTCATTTTTGTTAGTGATGTCCTTAAGATTCCTTAAGCAATATCCCCGCGCGATGACGTCAGAGTCGATCTCTGACGACCAGGTGCCCCGTGGTGACGATGCCCACCACACTGTATCTGGCAGGTCCTGATGGGGAAGTTACAGCCATTCAGCAGCATCCATCTGGGTACTCTCTGGTAATTTAACATAACTATGGAAAATCACAATTTTTCATGGGAAAATTCACTATAAATGGCCATTTTCAATAGCTATGTTAAATTACCAGATGGTAAATTTCATCACGACCGAACCCTGTTCTCCCGAAGCCTGGAATCATGGTTGGTAAGGGGAATCATCCCAAAATGGCCGAACATTTCAGGTTTGTGAATTATTGTAATTTGCCCAGATCAATGTGCTTTTACGTAGCAAACAAATCCTAAACGTTTTAAAATTGTTTTTCCATGAATAATATAGGAGGATTCTTTGGTGAATTTCTTCGACATGCTAATTTTCACAGCCAAATCAGCCGGATTTGGTTTAAAAAAACATGGAACATCTAATTCTTAGCCGCAGCGTTTGTTACCTTTCCCAGCTGCACCTTGCAGGGCTTTGCCCTTGGCCAGGCAGGGCTGTTTGATGGAGATACAACATGCCCATCAAAAGGACTCCAACAGCTGATTGCTAGACTTATATAGGGATGTTATGTATTTAGTGGATATTCATGACTGGCCCTGTCTGAAAAAAATCGGCAAAACATGTGTCAACTTCCAAAAGGTTGGGCGGCAATGACCGAAACTGGCCACCCATGTAGTGTGGTGTCAAGGGTAGAGGATACCCTCTGGTAATCAAACATGGCAATGGAAAATCTCTATTAATGGACGTTTGAATTCGGAAAATCATCTATCAATGGAGGTTTTAATTGGAAAAAATAATCTATCAATGGTGGATTTCCCGTTGCCATTTTTGGATTATCGAAGGGCTGAGGGGTATATAACGAATGATTCGCCAATGATTCTGCAACATATTCTTCAAATTTGTGTAGTGTATTAATTGTAATTATGAAAGTAATAGGTATAGAATCTTCCAAACCCTCTTTTTTGGCACATTGGATTCCCTGGCAATCTGGCATACACTGAAAATTCTTCAAATTGGACTTCGGTGTGTTGTCCCTTTGCGCCCAGTTGCAGGGGTCGAATCATTACAGTCACCAGCGATTCACCAGTTGATGCAGGGATTGGCTCATCCTTGTCACTGCACCACCCTTGTGGTTTTTCCAGCTTTAACTGCAAATTCAGCACTGAAAAAAACAAAAAAATGGGGGCACATGTAATGATGTTTTACCATTCGAAGTGTTGTTCTGGCAAAACTATGTTAGATATTTCTGCACTAGAGAAATGGGATGGACCATACTCCAGGCCCTTGCAGACTCGTCCATCGCCTTCAGCCGCGCCTGCGCCTCCAGCCCCTCCAGCCGCGCCGGAGGTGTGGAGTTCGTGGCTTTGCTGGGCATGAAATGAGAAGATGATAGCAAGAAATACCAACATCTGGTTGGTGGTTTGGAACATTTTTTATTGGTTAATGATGGTTAATGATGGTTAATGATGGTTAATAATGGGATTAATAATGGTTAATGGTTTGGATTTTCTTTTATTTTTGCTAATCATCCCAAGTGACTAATTAATATTTTTCAGAGGGGTAGGTCAACCACCAACCAGCCAACAAATTACAAAGGTGATTTGGGACATTTCCCATCAAAACTCGGGATTCACTCGATGCCATAGACCTCCTGTTGATCCATAGATTTGGGGTACCTAAAGGTGCCGTTCGACATAGGATTGCGAGTTCAAAGACGCGCTTGGATGGTTTTACCATGGCTTGACCTCCCGTATCAACCTGAGCTCATATTTACCATGGTTTTACCCTGGCTTACCATGGTTTTACCATATTTACCATGGCTTTGTCATGGTTTTGCCATGGCTTTACCATGGTTTTACCCTCTGAAAGGGGACCGGGGACTGTCTGAAGGTTTACGGATTTAAACATTCAGATCATGGACACCTGTTGGTGATATGGGTTGACAGAGGTGAAGATGGTTCCACCACACGCAGCTGATTGGAATTTTGACAAAGCTTACACTTCAACAGATTTGTACAAGATATTCAAGACCACAGACAGGTTGTTGTTTGGTTTGTGTAGTTCATCTCCACCATTGATGGAATTTCTCGCTCTTGCGTCATTTTCGCAGCCATTTCAAGGTTCTGCTTCAGCTTTGCCGGCAAGTGTGTGTGTGTGTGTCAAAACACACGCCAGTGCAGAGCCAGTGTACAGCATGAGTGGCCGTCGCTTTGAATGGTCAGATTCGCCACATGTTCGTCGCTTTGATGCCTGGGAATTGTTGGCCCCCCTGGATGTGGAGATGGACGAGGCACCCGGATGGTTCATGGATCGTCTTAGTATCTGGCCCAAAGGAGAAGAGCAGGATTTGAGCTGCTACTTTAAAGAGTGGTGTGAGGAACCGGATGATGTGGCCATGTACATGGCTGCCTATGATGAAGACTTCGGCCCAGTGGGCTTAGTCTACGCACGTGAAGTTCCTGGGCATCTCGTCTTCGGCCAAGTGCTTTAGCTATCCATGAGAAGCAATCCTTTGAGGCAACCTTCGCCGCAGTACTTGCCAGAGTTCTTAAGGGAGGACAGACGGTGCTGTGCAAGAAGCGGCGGCCATTTGGATTGCTGCAGCATAGAGGTAGCCATTGCGCTGTGTTCGGCAACCTGGAAGCACAGGAATCGCCCCAGCGAACCAATGCTTCAAGCATGAAACAAGCTGCTCAGTTTCTTGGAACGTGAAGCGTTGAGATGATGGACAGCATCCCCTTCCTGGGTTTGCCACATTGGGTTTGACCAAACATGTTGCATACCCCAAAATTGCCGGGAAAATCTTGGTTTAATCCTGGGCAATTTGGGGATGCCTAGGACAAATCCCCCATGTTGCTGATTTTATCCCATTAATAGCTGTGAGTTATGTCCCATTATATATCAGTTGGCTCAGTATTTTCCCATTCTTGTTGGTTAACACATGCCACTTCTTGACAAGCGGCATCTGGATGGCTCCAATGGCTTCAATCATCATGTTTACATCATTCTTATGGCTTAAATCCTACATTTTATGTGCTAAATTCATCTAAATTCCATATTTTCATGATTTTTTTAATGGATATCTAGGGATTTAGCATGACTAAACCCCTAGGTCCATGGTTGGTCCCCTAATATGCTTGGCCCATGGTTGGAAAAAAGGGTCCCTTCTCTCCCCCATGGCTGCACCAGGCCGTAGAGGCTCCCAAAGTATCGCCCTGCATGGTGCAGCCACGGTGACTCGGATGAATCAGATGGGCCCCATGGATACCCTCTGGTCAACTAGTTGAGTTTGCTAGTTTTCAAATGGCCCATTGAGAAAAATATTTGAATCATTTATAGTTGAGTTTCCTACTTACAGTGGTGATCTCCCATAGTTATGTGACAGTTTCCCAGAGGGTAGGTGAGCCCTCAAAATCTTATTTAAATATACTTAGTTCTGGGGAGCCCAGGACTTGCCAAGAGCTTTCCAAGAACTTTTCTTTTGGGTTCGACGAGTTTCACTGATTTGGGTATAGATCAAGTTTCAGGACACAGGACCTGCAGAGGTTCATGATTTTGCGTATTTACTCATAATAATCATACGTATCATCATAGAATATATGTCAATATATCATGAATATATGATTGCATATACTGTTTTAGTTTGATTTATTGTGACCTTTTGTTTGTTTTTTGCAGTTTCGACACTAGACATACAGGACGTGTTCTCTTTCATCGAAGGGGTCGAGGAAGATGTTGAATCTTGATGGATGGTCGACAGCAACACATTTACGCAGCAAGAACCAATTTGCTCTCAACAAAACAGGTGGCAAGTAGTCACGAATGCCGGCGAGATGTACATTTAGAACACACAGTTCATACCGGAAGCTGGGATTCCCATCTGCTCCATGTATGGTATATTGACCCACATTTGGATGATTTTTGGTGGAAATGTTGGGATTCATATTCCAGCACCATGGTTCGCATTTGGGATTGTGTATGTCAACCAAGTGACATCAACAGATATTTCAGTGCTTTGGTCAAGATTGAAGCCTTGGAGAACCACGCAGGTTGTGGAGTAGCCACTTTTTTGAAGCACAGTCGCGCAGGCCGCAAGAGTCTTTCGCTGCGAATTCGATGTGCGCAGGTGCCGGCAGTGGGGACAACGGAAAGGTGGTGGCAGTGACCGTCGGTTTTGAGATCCAACAACTTTAAATGGGTTTATCCAACTACCTATGGGATCCATGTAATGCTATATATGGTAACATATATAGCATCAATATACCCCAGTCATGTTAGCATATATACCATACATGGATCCTATGGGCTATAGTGTTTTCCCCCAAAACGCAAGCCCCAAGATCTACCAGTCGATCATCTAGCAAGGCTAGCCCCGATTTTCGCCGCTCGAGGTGAAATTTCAACGCAGGTGCGGGGTGAAAGGGTGCCCTCCGTGTAAAACATGGCTAATTAATATTTGGCAGTGTGTCAAAACCTTGTACCCCTGTAGTTCACATCAAAATAGCTGGTAAATGGATGTTCATCCCTCTAAAAATGGTATTAATAGGTATTGATCCATAGCCATTTAAGCAATAATCACCAGGGTTTAATGGGGTTGTCTAAGGGAGAAACCTGAGAATATGTGGGTATATGCTGTATATGGATGTATATGGTTCAAAATTGGGGCACCAATAGACCATGCAGTCATTCATTCTTAGTATTCAACCATCGGTTACGGGAGTTGATAATTTATAAAAAAATCACAGTCTAAGCAGAGATCTGGATCAGATTCTAGCTTGGCTTGCCAACTTGTTGTTGGTGCCATGGGCATGCCATAAGCTAGGGAATTCCTATCAATCAGTGGGCCCAATCCCCCATGAATTGAGGGAATCGCTACTTGGATGCCCCGACAAATAAAGGCGAACCCCCATGTTGGGGAACTCAACGCCCTGGAACATCATTAAATTGTGCAGGACGCATACATTTTTTCGTAATGTCTAAATAACATCTACAATCTATACTGGGAAATTTCCATCATCAAATTTCCCCAATTAGATGGACGATGAAAAAAAATCGTAACGAATTTTCCATGTGTTCCCAAGTTTCTCTTGGGGGATGCAGACTTTGCGAAGCATAGCCATAGCCATCGGAACCTGCCAGGTTCGAACCCTCATCGGGGAGCAGTTGAAAGTCTTGGAAGATCGCTTGAAGACGGAGATTTTGCCCAAGGCCGTTCCAGCAACGGCCCCGGTGGTGTGGCAGGGTGGGCCCAAAATGGTTGACAGTTGGATGACTCCAATGGCACCCCATTTTGGAACGATACCTTGAGCTGGTCCTTGAGCTACTTGGGAAAGGCCAAAATGCCAGCTGACTGCCCTGAGGTACTTCAACCTGGTCGGATAGTTCTCCGTTTCAACCTATCTATACAGTCTATGCAGTAGATGGTTTTCTTGGTGAACAATGATGGAAGAAAAATATTTCCCAGCCAGCAATGTTGGAATGCAACATGGTAAATGTTCAAATCTACCATTTCTCTGTTTGAATCCCCACTTATCCATGTTTGATTACCAGAGGATACCACAGGATTGAATCCCCGAATTTGGGTTGGGTAGCCTCCGAATCTTTGTTCAAAGCAATCTTTCGCTGGTGAACATCCAAATATACAATAGATAATCTCAGATTTTTCGAGTAAAGATTGCGATTTTACAGCCAGCCAACCTTTATTTCCAGTTGACTGACTCCCAGAATTGGTTCTTGAGTTACATTTTCCAACATAGTTTCTGTGAATTGTACCTCCACAAGATGCATGGACTACCAGATGTTCAGTGGCTGTTAAATCACTCAATCTATTCTGGTTAGTTAGATCAAGATCAATCAAATCCCCAATGATTTTTTCATGATTGTCCAACTCTATCAACAACTAATAACTATCCAGCATTCACAAAATACATATGTATATAATTATCTAGACTGAGCAATACTGCTTACATATACCTATCCATATTAATCCACAACATTCCATATTTAACACCTTTCGGTTGTGGCATTCCCGCACCAGCTCCGGACCAAACCCAGGCCGGAGCGAAGGTTCCGCTGGCGGAGCTTCCAACGGCGGGGGTCACGGCGCGAGCTGAACGGCTGGAGGAGTTTTGAGTCCAATGTGGCATCTGAGAATGGGGTATACCCTTCAAATAGCCATTTTTAAAGGTACAATGGCGATTAATTAACCAATGCATATTTTCAGAAAGTTGAAAACCTGGAAATTATGAAGGAAAAGTTGGAAACATCATCGAACTGAAAACCTGGAGTTTTGGTTAAGAGTCTGCAAAGATACCATGGAAAAAATGAACAAAGTCCTTGTTCACCTTTATCTCAAAATTATCGTTATGTTTGTGTTTCTTTCCTTGAAAAAGGTGTGTTCGTTCTTCTTTTTACACAAGTCTTTCGATTTCTTTCGAGCTGTCCATGGAATCATGGCAGAACTCCATGTGCTCCATGCGACGCGAGGAGAAACTGCTGCAGCAATTCCAGCGCCTGAAACAAGAAGGCCGAGATGGCAGCGACAGATCAGCATGGACAGGATGGGATGATGGGATGACAAGAAATTGGGATGTTACCCTCTGGTAAACATACAAAAAGCTATTGAAAATGGTGATTTAGTTCGTGGATTTTCCCATTGATAGCATGGTGGATCTTTCCAGTTTGTTATGTAAACGTTTACCAGAGGGTACGATATTGGCGCAGACGACAAACTTTGGTTCTTTGTTTCCCCCAGTGCGGAAACAAGCACGAACGTTGTTGAATCTTGAGACTACTCGGATGGCTTAGTCCAGACACCTTCCGCCTGCAGGGCTTAGATTTTCACTGAGCATGAGAGTGATCCGCATGATGACCCTTTAGCAACTATTATCTCAATCGGAGAAATACGAATCGCACGAAAAACCTTGAAATCTACCAGTTTTTCCAATTCTTAATGCTTCGATTTGCGTTCCACCAGTTCATAGCCCATCTGCTCCATGGTGCTGGTATATTTTCCCACAAAACTGGATGATTTTTGGGGGACATGTTGGGATTCATATTCCAGCACCATGGTTCGCATGTGGGTAGGAGAATCACCGATTCGCTGCAGGTGAACGGCTGAAAAGCGGTCCAAAGCAGGCGCACAGATCTGAAGCCAGAAAAAATGGTCTCACATTTAGTCGTTTGGGTTATTCTGTTATGTATATTAAACATATACGTATATATATATATATATTATGTATATATATATATTTTAGTTTAGTATATTTTAATCTATTTTATCCTAAGGGTTTTCATTTGATTTTTATTCTAATGTCAAAGATTGGAAGCACTAGCAGTATGAGGGGATGAAAGAGGGTTTGGGCTATTGCTGATTTGTCAGGAGTCGTTGCGGATTGTTTGTACTCCAGCATAAGGCTGAAGTTCCCACACTTCTAATGTTTTTTTCTGCTCAAAAGACCTTGCTTGCTCTGTGAGTGATTGACACTATGTAGATTCCTTTTGAGTTTTCGTTTCTCCAAATGATTTGCCTTAAACTCTGAGAGTTTCCGTGAACAACCAATTGATCCATACCCGTTTTGGACAGTCCGGCGACGACCCACCGCTCGCTCCAGCGGAGAGAGAGGGCAGGGAAGCTCAGAGGTCCAGGATGATCAGGATGGAGGGCACGGCACAGTGGGATTCCACTGAATAGATCTGGGTTTGTTCCATTTTTTTTTAGTGGCACTAGATGATCACAATGATCATCTATTATCCCGATATGTCATGATATGTCCGATATTTGGTTGGTTCAATTCACAGAATATCTCATGAATCCCTATATTTCGATGGTGAAGGCACCATTAAAATCCCGTTGCTCTTCGGATGCGGCGAATGACCCGTTCCCTTGCTTTTCAAAGGTGACTCTCAGCGGGATGAAGGTGAATCGCGGCGCTGCCAAGATTGGATGATCCAAGTGGTATTTAATGATTACCCTCTGGTAAACGTTTACATAACTATGGAAAATCACCATTTTTATGGGAAAATCCACTATTTCTATGGCCATTTTCAATAGCTATGTTAAATTATCAGAGGGTAATGATTATTAAGATGATCCTAAGCCATGGTCCATTGATGATTTACCAATGGGTTCAAATGGTAATCAATTTTTCAATTCATGGACCATAGGGTCAACCAACAATTCAAGTGGTAATTCAAACATCATCAAATGATATATCTGGTTGGTGGTTTGGAACATGAATTTTCTTTTCCATGTTTTATATTTTTGATGTCAAGAACTCATATATTTTTCAGAGGGGTAGGTATATATACCACCAACCAGAGATGGTAACCCCAGCAATAAACCACCAAACTGGATGATTGAATTATTGATTGGAAGGTGGTCGATGATAATTCTGCTGGGGAAGACGAAGTTGCAGGGGTCGAGTTCCATGGAAGAAGTTTGCACGTGGATTTCCGCTTCCATCTTTTCTCTGTTCAGAATTGGAAAATGGATCCAAAAGGGGACCTTTTGGCCCAAAAAAATATAATCATACAGAGTCATGGTCACATGGATATTGACCCATCCCTATTTTGGTCCCTCAGATTGAAAAATCCGTCCCTCAGATTTCGCAAGTCGCCTGAAAAAAACACGCACTGGTGGACTTGTTTCAAGCGACCCCTGTCAGGTGTGAAAGAACTGACCATTGGTTTCAGGCTTCGACTGTGGATGGACAAGCCATCCTGCACCAGGTAGCTTTGGTAACTATGAAAGTACTGTAAATGATGGGACTATAAGGGGATAAACCATCTACCAACTGGTGCAGGATTTCTTTCTGTGATAAAGTGCAGGTCTATTCTTGCAGAGCTGGAACACCACAGATGCTCTGGCCATTTATAATATGTTTCCATCCAGAATTTTTGAGGCACCCAAGGCACCCAATCACTTGACCCAAAGCCAACTGTCCAATTCCGTGATGACAATCAGGGTGCAGAACAGGATACAGGATACCATGGGATACCCCTATCTCGCATGATTTTGGCGGCAAAATTGAAGATTTGGGGCTGAACAAATTGACGTTTCAAAGCTGAAAATCATCCACGGAACGGTGTCAGGATTTGGGCTAGGTTCAATACCAAAAACATCCAATTCTGCTGGTTCGCAGGGCATAGAATTTCTCACCCAAAACATGATGAATTCCATAGAAAATCCATACTTTCTGTAGCAGCCAGGCGACTGGCAGAAGAATTGCAGATGCAAATGGGCAGAGTTGAAAGGTGGCACGGGCAACATCGGGCAACATTTCCTGGGGAACTGGTGGATGTTCAAATTCCCATGAAACCATGGCATTTCATGAAACCAACCTATGGCGTGGCGTTTCGTTTCATGGATCCAGCCGCCCTCTCTGAAGGTTTGGTGAATGCATGAACCAATCCATGCTGGTTGGTCGTTTGGAACCATGTTCAATATTGGTTAATCATAAATATATGGTTAATATATGGAAATACATGATTAACACATGGATTTTTTATGACTTTCCATTCAGTTGGGAATTTTGTCATCCCAACTGACTCATATTTTTCAAAGGGGTAGATTGAAACCACCAACCACCAACCAATCCTTCATAGGACAGCAGTCATGGTCCAATGTTGTCGTGTCGAGGCGATTGGAGGATTTGGAAGAAGATGTCAGGAGCGGAACGTCGAACGTGACCCGACAGACTGGCCATATTTTCCTCGTGGATTCAGAGGAAAACACCAAACTCACTGGGTGAAGAACAGCTGACTTCAACAACCTCCCTCCAAGCCCCAAATTCCAGTCCTCTGGTCTATCAGCAAGAATTTTTTGGGTCGGTCTAGAGCCCATTTGTTGGACCATTCGAGCAGATTTCAAACGCCAGCCATCTGGACGTCGCCACGTCGCCGGTAGCGCCAGGAGCTTGAAAGTGCAGGTGAAGGAAAAGGAGGAGCAGCCCAGGTGGGCGTCAGATTTTGTCATATTTTGAACATGGGGAGATCACCAAAATTTGAACAGGTTCACATTTTAGGCTCAGCCACCACTGCAGATTTTTTTTCATCTTATTTTTGTAGGATCTAATTAGCATCCCAAATTGGTTCCCAAGTTTGAGCTGAATTTGAGGGAACAGAAAGATTAAGATCATAATGATGACAATCCAATACTTGGATGAGCAATGATGAGCCGCAAACGCTGTGAGTTACGCACGTACAGGAGGAACTTTGGAAGATCATCTTCACTATTAAAAGGGACATCTAGGATGGTGAAGAGATGTGAATGAAGAAACTAACACTGCAACTATCCCCGATGACTTGCCGGAAATATCTGATAAATGCTGTGCAAGCATTTCCCAACTGGAGATGCTTGTTGTGTCTAGCAAATGCATTTTGTTTCATCGCTGATCACTTCCATATTGTTTAATTGACCTCAAAAAACGGGAAGAACTGACAACTCCAAATCCAAACCAAAGGCTCAGAAAAAGATGGGTATGGATCAATACCTATTAATACCATTTTTAGTGGGATGAACATCCATTTACCATCCCAGCTATTTTGATGTGAACTACAGGGGTACTATTGGTTTTGACACACTGCCAGATTTCCCCCATTTTTTTCAGGGCCAGCTATGGCAAATCATGGCAAATCCCTCATCCGTGTGTAGATGAGTCATGATAGATCCGACGCTTTCCAAAAAACATTCGGATCCAGAGGGCTTTGTTTAGGGATTTTTAGGAAGTATATCATGTAAATATATTTATTATGGTTATTGTTAATCATTATTATTAGTGATGCTTCTTCTTCTTCATATTATTATTTTTTTTTTTTTTTTTTATATTATGTATGCTTATTTATAGTCATAATAATGTGTGTATATATATCATATTGTTGCCTAATATCCCATCAAAATCCATTAACCACATTCCATTCTGTCCCCAACTTGATAGATTATTAACATTTGAAACATCCCGGCGCTAAAGCTATCCAATGATATACGTACGCATGTATATATATAATTATGAATACATATTATGGTATATCCGTAGACACCGTCATATGATATAAATGTGTAAATATATTATGTATATTATTATATGATGCATTGATCCAATACTATACGCTGAAATATTTCAATCATATTTTTACGGTTTGCAATGTTCCAAAGAAATTACCCAACTGTAATTTTGCGCGCATCCAAGTGTAACTATCCAATATTGTCCATTTGTAAGATTATTTCATATCATGTAATATCATACATAATTAATAGTCATCCTGGAGTAGTAGTAGATAGAATATGGAAAAAACCATAAGAAATTCTCAGTAAAATGGGAATATCTTTGAACAGACCATATTCTATCTACCTCAGGACTATTATATATCTATATATGTAAATATACATTCATATCCATATGTACATATGAAAGTAATCCGGAATCCAATATTATCGAACATTCCCGAATTGTTACCTTTTTATATAACCTATATAGGATTATCATTGCATGGTATCCAATATTACAATGATCCAATTGTTTTTATCCGAGGTTATCCATTACTATGACCAATATTGACCATTTAATAATCTTCCATAATTGACCATTCATATATTTAATTGACAGTTCATATAATAATCTTCCATGATTCTAATGATCCAAGATTTATATAAGCAATACCTTCTGGTGAACTAACGTGACTATGGAAAATCACCATGCTATTAATGGGTAAATCCACTATTTCTATGGCCATTCTCAATAGCTATGTCAAATTACCAGAGGGTAACCCATTAAATCACCGTTGAAATCCCATTAAATCACCATTTTCCAACCATTTTCCAGCCATTTTATATCACTTCCATCTCTTTTCGTATCGCCAATCCCATCCCGGCGCTCCAGGCTCAGCTCCTGTGTGACCTCCGTGACCACGTTGGAGAAAAGGATGGATGGCATGCAGGAGATGATGAGGCCAGGCCTTTCAGGTCGATTACCGAAAACAATAAGAGCATTGATTAAATCACATGGCTTAAATAATTATGATAAATTATGGTTTGGTGGTTCTAACCTGGTTCATCATGCTTCAAGCAACATTTTTGTATAACTGTGATCACTTTTTCTATGGCAAACTCTGAATTTCATGGTTAAAACCACATTTTCCATGGTTAAAACCACATGTTCCATGGTTAAAAGCCCATGACTTCACCATGACGCCAGGTCGCTTGAGGATGGTCTGCGATCTTGGCAGAGTCGCACACAGCAGTTGGATCGCTGGCATCAAGGTCGAGCCGTTGATGAACATGTTGGGTTTCTAGTGGGATTTCATGGGATTTCCATGGGATTTTCATGGGAAAATCATCTATAAATGGAGGTTTAGTTCGCTGGGGATTTACCTGAGGGTGTATAAAAGAACCTGGTTGGCTGGTGATTTAACAGAGGTTTTTTGAGTCATGGGGGTAGCCCAAGTCACCATGGGTCATACTAAGTCATGGTGATCCATGACTTGGAGGTGGAAAATTTAGATGTGGAAAACTAACTACTCGTGTATATGTGGAAGGCATGCCCATTTATGGATGACTTGCCTTTTGAAAGTGATGATTTTCCACATCTATGTGAATGCTTGCACCAGACTATGTTGCTTCATGGGCTAATATGTTGGGACTTGCGCAACTGTTCTTTTGGGGAGGATGATAACCCATCTGAATGGGAAACCGTTTTCAACCAACTGTCGTATTTATTTTGTGGGATCGGGTATCTTTAATGCCTCAATTTCGACCATCAAACGTAAATCGGGGTTTGAATCCGTATGGTATCCCATGAGAATATCCCGTAAGATCCGATTTCAACATATGGCGACATCCCAAAAGCCATTGAATACCATCCTATGTAGATAGATACATAATCTATTCATGAACTTCAAAGATCATCCCAGTCAATGGTTTTATGCCGATAAATGGTGTGTAAACGGTCAATGAAGAATAATGAAGATATTCTTTGTTTTGCTATCATATTCTTTGTTATACCATCTCCTGCTATTTCCCATCGTTGATCATCAACCATATCATTTGGTCAATATGTCACAAAAGTCACTATCTCCCTATATTTTCTCCCTAGTTTTTTCCCAGATCAACCACATTCAACCACATTTTCCATATCTGGCTCCATCTACATTAACCATATCAACCATATCATTTGGTTAATCAACATATTTCTGAAGATATTTTTATGTTAACCAGATCATATATTAACCATTCTATATCCCCATATTTTCCCAATCAAATCCATCCCATGGATCTCGCCCAGATCACCGGAGCTGCACCGTCACGGCACCGGTCACCGCACCGGTCACCGGGGCGGCCGCCGGGGCGGCCGCGGCGGATGCCACGGAGACGGAGACGACGGAGACGTCTGTGGCGCTGGGGAGCTCGCCGGCCAGGCCTTGACGAATGGGTTTTTTTCACGGAAAAATGGCGAAAACCCATAGGATTGTAATTTTTGTGTAGTTTTAGTATGTTTTAGTATGTTTTTTGGATGGTTTGAAGATGACTTCTATTTTTTTGGATATCAATGATATCATATACCCTCTGGTTATTTAACATAGCCATGGAAAATGGCCCATAGAAATAGATGATTTACCTATTAATAGCATGGTGATTTTCCATGGCTATGTAACAAATCACCAGATGGTATATATAATATCTGATTGGTGGTTTCAATCATTTGTTATTTTTCATAATATATGGGATAATCCTTCCCATTGACTTTCATATTTTTCAGAGGGGTTGAACCCACCAGCCAGGAAATGTCATGTGATTCATGTGATAAGCCATTTCTAATCATTTCTATTTGTTGATTTTCCATGGCTATGTTAGTCATAACCAGATGGTATTGCTTATATAAATCTTGGATCATTAGAATTATGGAAGATTATTATATGGGATAATCCTTCCCATTGACTAATATTTTGGTTCTATGGCAAATCCCTCAAACTTCTGCCAGACAACGACCTCAAAGTTGATACAAGGCCGCTGAGTCCCCGCATGAATGAGGTGAAGGCAGGGCACCGTGCAGGGGGTCGCTACGCCCCCCAAAAAAAATGGACGATGAATGGCTGGAGTGCCACAGAGCTATTTTGTTTGTTGATTTTGTTGTGTTTTTGGCGTTTGATGTGTTTTCATCGATGAGTTATTCCATCAAAATTCCACTCAAAAAGCCATAGGATCCATGGTGCTGCTATATATGGTAACATTTACCATCAATATACCCCAGTCATGTTAACATATATACCAGCACCATGGATCCTATGGGAAAGGGGACCAACAAACTACCGAGAATACGACACACACATGTCACCTAAGGTGACGGAGCATCGGGACGGTGACAGCCCCAGACACCTCAGTGACTTGGATTCTGCCGGTGGAAACCTTGGTGGTGATCAGGACTTACTTCTATATATCCTCTGATTATTTAACATAGCCATGGGAAATGGCCCATAGAAATAGAGGTTTACCGAACTAAAAGATGGTGATTTTCCATGGCTATGTTAAATAACCAGATGGTATATATAATATACACATCATGTGGTTAAAAGAATGTCATAAACTACCCATTTAGGAATGGTTTACACCACCATAAATAACCTATTTATGGTGATGACTGGGGGATGGTTTATTATTGTTTTAACCACATTTTGTAATTAAAAACATGGTAGGTAACCAAAAACATGGAAACTAAACTACTCTTCGATTTGAATTGCAGTCAACATGGTACATGTTTATTCTAGGTAGTAGTTACCATGAATTTTTCAGTGAAACGACCAGTGAATGATGATTGGCCACAGAAAAAAATGCCATGAATGATGTGCAATGAAAATACCTTGTGATATCACTGGTTGATGGTTTGGAACATGAATTTTATGACTTTCCATATATTAGGAATAATCATCCCAACTGACGAACTCATATTTTTCAGAGGGGTAAGTCAACCGCCAACCAGTATCAATAAATATACCTCTGATGATCCTGTCTGCTTAGGAGCTTAACCAACAAACATCAAGAAACATCAGCTGGCAGTTTGATGCTTTGTTCAAGATGAGTCTGAATGCTGCCACGTTCGCCTCATTTGTAGTGATTTGATCCCGTTGATGAAGGGTGTGCTATATTCATACTTCCCATGATCATTTTTGGGGATGTATTGATCACTCAGAATTTGCGTATCTAGGATTGGCCATGTTTTTTTTTTGGTTGAAATTGGTACCCAATTTCGGATCCTGTACCGTAAACAAACTAATTCTTGATCACTCAAATATGTAATTTTAATTGGTGGATTAAATATTCATTGTCACTGGGTTCCATTCTTTGAATGGTAGACTCTTCATGCTTGGGTGGCGAGTGCACTCAATACTCAGACATATTCAAATCTTCGACCACCTCGTGATCTATACGGGGAAATCTCATTTTCAAACACATCTTACATTCCATATCTATATGTCCCAGTATATATCCCATTCTTATAACTCATATTATATGTATATATATATATGTCCCATCTACAAATATTATCCCATTTATATATCATTAGATCCCAGGAATTCCCAGGATATCCCATTATCAATAGTATATGATTGTATATCCCATGATATATATATATATATATCATGATAAATCCCATATCAGTATATGATATACTGTCATCAGTATATCAGTATATTCATATCATATCAATTTATCATGGGAGATTTATCAGTATATGATATACTGTATGTCCCATGACATCCTATTTACCCTCTGGTACACGTTTACATAACTATGGAAAATCACCATTCTATTCATGGGAAATTCACGAACTAAACGGTGATTTTCCATAGTTATGTAACAAATTACCAGAGGTATACCTCCATTTTCCTATGGGTTTTCCTATGGTTTTCCTATGGTTTTCCCGATCAGTTGGTCAGTTGCTAAGGACCTCCCGGTGCCAACAGCTGCGGCAGCAATGGGACGGCCACCACTGTGTCCTACTCGATGCTTCGCCAGCGAAAGCTGGGAATGACTTGGAAGTTATTGGACACATATGGAACTTATTATGGCTGGTTGGTGGTTTGGAACACGAATTTTATGACTTTCCAAAGCTGGGAAACATATGGAATTCTATATGGAAATTATCTATTGGACATTATCTATGTAAATTCTTAGGGAAATATGGAAATTATGGAAATTATCTATGGAATTTTATATGGAAATTATGGAAATTCTCTATGGAATTTTATATGGAAATTATCTATGGAAATTCTCTATGGAAATTATTTTTGAAATTATTAGGAAAACGTGGAAATTATTGTGGAAATTATGAAAATTATTATGGAAATTATGTATTGGAATTATATGAACTATTATGGAGATTATTATGGACATTATAGAATTTATGGAATTCAAACATAATTCCATAATACTACTGATTCAATACAATTATTATGGAAATTATAGAAATAATTCCGTGATTATTAGAATCCTTATACAATTGTAGGATAATTTATTATGAATTTCATGAAATTCTCTGGAAACATAGGATCATATTTATTGGAATTTGTGTTGGAACTGTATTGAATTATTGCTCTAAGATGTATGTTAAATAGCTAATGTCAGACGTAGGCTTTATGATGATTTCACCAGATAAATTCTGCCTGGATTCACCAACAAATTTATTCATTCCAGAAACACGATATATTTATAATATATATAGGACTATCCAGGTAATTATTGTTATATATATATATGAATTATCGGATATGATATTGTATTTATCTTATATATTCATTTATTATATATTCCAAATCATATAGGATAATACCAAATGTAGGATAATAGTATATACTATAATTCATTCCATATATTCATTTATTATAGGATAATACCATAAATCATTGAAGGACTCATTATTGTTGTAGGAATTATTGAACTATCATATCTGTATGATGATAGGAACTGTACTACTTTAGATAGTGTCATGTCTTAAGAATAGATAGTGTCATTGGAATCATGTAACAAGGATAACATAACTTTACTCGGAATTGCCTGGATAACAACAAATCATTCCACAAACGATAAATTCCTATTATTTCCCAGGGAAATTGTAGGATTACTGGGAAACTATATCATTTTTAGGAATTGTATGGAATTGTGTTTAGGAACTGCTAGGATATGTATATATATATATATTATATAAATATGAATAATGTAATAATTTTGCGGAAATTCTTAGAGGATAATGAAGATAGCCAAAAACTATCTCATGATAAGAATCATATTCTGATGATTGGAATCAACTTAACAAAGACGTTCAGCTAATTGCTGATGTCCACTTCTATGTTTGTGCACAGCGTAACCATTGCATACTCATTTTGAACTATACCTAATACTGATAGTTAGTTACATAATACTGATACCTATACCATTACATAACCTTTGAACTATTCTTTGGATTTGCTGTGGTTAGTTTAATACTGACACCTCCATTTTTGCGCGGGAAATCCTCCGTTGTTTATCCATTCTTGGACAACCCATGTCGCCAAGGAAGTTCATGTCGCTTCCACCAGCCTATTCGCCCTCGGACAAAGATGCCATGAGCGATGGCGACACACGCCACTTGGAGACTGCAACTTCCAATTTAAAGAACACCTTCGATGTGGTACAAGTTATATGGGACAAACAGCGAGAAATCTCTGAGCGACATCCGCAGCTGGAAATTCCTAATTGTGATGGTATTTTCTTTGTTTTATCAATTGCCTCAGATGATTCTTACTGAGTTTATGGCGGTGCTGTTGGGCTTGTGACACTTTTGGGCAATCTATGGCGCCATTTCACCCGATAAGTTGGGATACGGGCTGATACGGGCCCCGAAAAGGTTATGTGGCTCAAGAAATTTCAGTTGACACTGGCAGCCATTTTTTATGCCATGGAAAGAGATTTCAAACTATGACATGTTACTAACGTTGTGAAAATGGCAACGAATCACCCAGTACGAGGGGATTCCCGCACGCTTTTCCTTCGACACCTTATCCAATCCTGCAAAACAACCAAAACTTAGGGCGTGTTCTTCAACAACCAAGCTGCAAAAAGAGTTCCCGAGAAAAATCCGACAAAACATATTTCCTGGGAGAAAAACACCTCAGACAAATTGCGCGTTGTTCCTGTATTTTCCATGGATATCGTCTCAGGTGTTTTTTCCACCCCCAAAATGTTTTTTTTCTCCAAATCCCACTGGTGGATCATAAGAATTCCCCGTGAAACGTGTGATCCATCCAGCCATCGAATGGGTGCCTGCAAAGCAACATCAAATTGTTGGTGATGCAATCCGTTGTATCCCTACAATCTACAAAATAAGGGGCTTCAACATGTGAAGCCTTGAAGCCTGAAGATGCCATATCTAGATCCATTAATCATATCATATAACTCCAATACATCCCCGGCAAATGGGGTGATCAGATCACCCCATTTAAACTATTTAGTATATCAGCATAAACCACATTCATTGAGCAATTTAGCCAATTTTATCAATTGTATATCAAAAACTGATAGTATATCAACTATTAGAATTGATAATAATACTATTGATAGTATATCATCACATCATTTTTCATATCATCACATCTTATCGATTCTATTTTTTCAATCAGCCCCAGCATGACATCAACTTTATATATGGGTAAACTGACATAACTACGGAAAATCACCATGCTATTAATGGGTAAATCAACTATAAATGACCATTTTCAATAGCTTCTTGTATGTTTACCAGAGGGTATATCAACCATGATTATCAACATGACATCCCCATGATATGATATCCCCATGTTCTATCACCATTTAGTAGTATTATCAACATGATTATCCCGACATATCCCCATGACATCCCCATGACATTACCATGGCGTTATGACCATCCCAGGTGATTTTCTGGAGCTCAGTGCAGAAGTTGGTTTGAGCTTGGCAGTGCCGCAGTTAGGACCGATGATCGTAGTCGAGGCCTGGGGAGGATTCCTCGGGAAATCTGGGAACTCCTGGATGGGGTCTTCCTTTTTCATGCTGGTACAACAATTGGTATCCCAAGGGAGCATTGGATGGTCTATTTCATGGAAATTCCTATGGATGATTATGATGATTTCGGGGTCCTATGACTTAGGAACCCCCCCATATGAATAAATCAAACTTAGGAACGAATCAAACTTTTGGTAGAGTTTCAGCAGAAATAAATGGAACTGGCCAGAATAAACAGGGGTGTAACCAACAGAATTGCGGTTGTTTATCCATTCAGAACCATGGTTTTTGCAACGACATCATAGGCCATGCCATGCGTTGCGTTGGAACCAATAAAGATGGACAACTTGCTGTCTGCAGATTCCTTTCTACGCGTATATGGGTTTGTCTGAAAATGATTGATCATCATCACTAAAAACATTAAAAACATTTAAAATGATGATGATCAACCATAGTTGTTTTTTAATGAAAAAAATGGTCAATCATCATTGAAAAACAACTATGGTTGATCATCATAAAACAACTATGGTTCATCATAAAATGATTACCTAAATCCACTGGTTGATCATCATAAAAAAAACAACTCCGTTAGACAATACCATTTTGGGAAGTAACTCATGAACAGACGCACCCATCATATCACATGATTCTTGGTTTTCCATTATACAGAGCTAAATGCATTCTATCAAAAATGTGAATATGAATATCCGAACCCTTACGGTTGCAGTATGTTGCAGTATTGCATTGTATTCATATTACAGAACCACAGATTATTCCAGCCGTTCTAACCATTACATCCCCCTTAGGGTCCCTTGTTGGTTCAGTATATCTACATCCACCCGCAGTGTGGCAGGGCGACCCTCACGGCAAGGAAGGCGATGGGTGACCTGAAAATGGGGTCAGATTGGAATTTTGGGGTGCCATGAGCGATGATATTCACATCCTGACTTGAAATATCTAAGATCATAATTTAATGATTCTTGATTACACATTCTCAGATGTGGTTGAGTTGCTTTTTAAATTGGCTTTGTCTCCATTTTTGTTCAGTGAAAGCCATGGTTTCCTCCAAGACATGTTTCGTTTCTTTGGGCCTTAGTAGGAACTTAAAGAAACAAGAATTCTTCTACGATTGCATTGAAATCACCGCATCTTATGGGACCTTCATTCTTTCTATGTGTCTTTTCAGAGGGACCACCACTTTCTTGAGATGATGCTTGGGTCATTGCTCAGAAGTTACAAAACAACACATTGGATTGTTTTATTAGCACAAATCACTCAAATCACCTAGTTATTGAGAATGTGAGTCAATGATAGTGAGTTAGTCAACTGGACCCAACAAATCAGATTGGCCCAAGAAATTGGCTGGTTTATTCCAAAATCATTCCAAAATCACCAGCATCTCATTACTGTACCCTCCAGTAATCAAACACGGTAAGGGAACATCTCCAATTTGCGGACAGTTGTCCCAGCCCTAAACCTCCACTCCTCCACTCAAGGATGTCCCACGGGATGGAAAAAAATCCCATGAATATGTTTATTGTATCCCCATTATACCATCTTTTCGTTGATTTATTGGTGATTATAGCATCTATTGTATCCCATGATTATATAGTACCATTTTTTATCATAGTATAGATCACCATTTGATTTATGTTAATTATGTTTTGTTTTGGTGATTTACAATATCCCAAAATTATCCAAAATTTATAACCATTATAATCATAATCTATCTATCACAATATCATCATTTGTCTTACAAGAATTATCCTTCTGGTTATTTAACATAGCTATAGAAAACCATCATAATCCCAGTATTATCCCATCATTATCCCAGCAAATCATCCCTATAAAACCATATTAAACCATAGTAAACCATAGTACAGTATCCCTTTAAAACATACCTCAGATCACCATATTTCTCATTGGATTGGTTTAAGGGAAAATTTACAGGAAACCCCTATATTTGATGGCAAAAACCATAGTTTCCTGTAGATTTTCCCTTAAGCCAATCCAGTGAATTTCGCATATTTTCTGGGTCACTCCATTTGGCATGGACCTGTCTTTTCGCTATCCGGAACGTAGGTGATGCTTCCTCGTCTTCCAGCAGTGGACCCCACGATAGGTGGGCTTAAACAACAAGAAATGGCCTGGAAAGTTGGTTGTAGAGATTTTTTGAATGGGATTTTTGGTTTTATTTTTGGGTAGATATTCTGGGGTCTCATATTTGGTGTAGATATGTTGATTATTGTGTTCTAGAAACACGATTTGGAGTGAATGGGGTGAAATAACCAATGTCAGCATAGCAACAGTTGGGATAAAGTCGGCGCGAACAAACACCCCAAATGCCTGGGCCTTCGACGCATGCAGATTTTCTGTCTAAAAGAATTTGGAGTAGATCCAGGGATGCAAAATCATAGCACCCAGAAACACACAATTATAACACGTCGAATGTTTACCAAAAGGAGTATGCATATTATCAATTTTCTCTGTTTTCCTCGCCGAATTGCTAGTCAGTCTTGCTAGATTACTACATCCCCATTTTTGCGGAGTGATTTCCTACTTTCCTGGCAGATTCCTTCTTTCTAAAGACTGACCACTGGCCGTGGCTCAAAAGCAACAACAAATTGGATTGTCATACCCAACAATCAGCGTAACAATACTTGGGATTTTTGAAGGTGATCCAGGTGATTTTTTTTAGGAACATAGACCACAAAATGGGGACTTCATTTTGATCTGTTATACCCTATGTGTTGTGGGTTTTCTTTGGAGGTCTATATTTGAGAACCAGATTGTGGATGGTTGCGACATCCTGAAATCCTGCACCACCAAAAGGATGGTTGAAACCCGATAAAACCTTTTGTCCAAGAGGGATGTTTACCTTACCCTCTGGTAAATTAACAGTTTGCGAACTTGAAAATGGCCCATAGAAATCGTAGATTTACCGAACTAAAACATGGTCATTTTCTTTCATTTTCCATAGTTAGCCCATAGAAATCGTTGATTTACCCATTAAACATCATGATTTTAACCATCGTTTTTTGTTAATGTTTACCAGGCCGGGTAAATCCCTCGGTGCAGGATTTCACCATCAACTGTTCCATGGGACCTATGGGATGCGAATCCCAGGAAGGCTCAGCTCCATCCTGACGCCGGCGCCGATGAAGCCGGTGGAGAGGGCTCGTGACTTGGGGAGTTGGGGGTAGAATTGGATACAATGGGATATCATGAAATATGAAGGGGATATTAATGCCATTTTTATTGGGATATTTATGGGATATTAATGGGATATTCATAGGATTGAATGGTATTTTTTTGAGATATTTTCATGGGAAAATCATAGAAATTTTCACAGTAGAATGGGATTTGTTCATTTTTGTTCATTGGATCATTGGATGTGATCAGATACAATGGGAAAGCTTTCGCCAACAATACATGATGTTGGTTGCTGAGTTGCTGAGGTATACCTCCAACATATTAGGCATTCTGTATCAACCATCAAATGTTGGGGTATCCTATTTACAGACTCAGATATGATATTTCCCTGGTTGGTGGTTTGGAACATGATTTTTATTTTTCCATATATATGGAAATAATAAACTCCCATTTGACGAACTCCATCATTTTTCAGAGGGGTTAGCAGCAACCACCAAGCAGTTCGACCAGTTCCACCAGTTCCCAAGTTGCAATAGTTGGATGACTTTCTTCTTGGGGATGGTCCGATGTTCTACCTTGAGCCTCCAGTCAATAGTCGCACGTCCGTGCGATTCGCAGTGTTTTTCTAAGCCATGGAAATATGGATGATTTCATCGGTGGACATTCCCGGAATTGAGCAAAATCATACCCGGCCTGGTAAACGTTTACAAAAAACCATGGAAAGCACCATGCTATCAATGGGTAAATCAACTATTTCTATTATCTATGGGTCATTTTCAATAGCAAACTGTTAAATTACCAGAGGGCAGAGGGTATTGAGCGTGGCTGTCCCTTCAAATGTACTATGCAATCCCGACTTTTGTTCTTGTGTGTGTAATTATGGTATATACACCTTATATATGAAGTATGTTCAAATTGACATGATGACAACCAGCCCAGTCACATTGTCATGATGAATGGTTTGCCCTCACTGCGTGGCTGGATGTGTTGCAGAATCTCAAAAAGCAGTCCCCTCTCCATGCACCCCAAAGGGGTGGCCCGCTTGTACGAGTAGCAATCTATCAGGTGCGTGGCTGTTTGCAGGTTACCCTGGAAATTTCTGCAGGGTAGCACCACCACGTCTCACTGGGCATCCAAAGTGAGCCCCGGCACCAGCTGGACGTGTTACGAGCGAAGAGCAGCAGGCTGCACATGCTGAGTAGACCACAGAGTCATCACCCGTCACACGTTGCTTCTAGGGGATCAGCCCATCATATTGCGCACACCATGGTCTTCCATCATCCCAGTGGGTATTCTGATCCAGCCAGATGGGCTCTCAAACTGAGCGATATAAGAGAATTTATAAGAAATACCAGGGATACTGGCAACACGCCCTGGGGTTTTGACAATGTTGGGAGGTTCGAAGTTTTGGAAGAAACCCAATATCATCATGTCATATGGAGGTTTCCTTAAATAGGGGTACCCCCAAATCATCCATTTTTGTTTGGGACTTTCTGTGAAATAAACCAACCAGCGAGCTTGGGGTACCCCCATTTTAGGACACTATCATTTACTAATCACCATTCATAGGGCTTCAAAAAGCTACATTATTATTAACCATATTTAACCATTCTTAGTCCCACAATAGAATCTATTAGCCATTATTAACTACATTATGAATCCCAATATAAACCACTATTAACCCCAATATAAACCGTTATTAACCATTATTAACTACACTATCAATCCCCATATTTCGATGTGTCCCCCAATGGATTTCCCTGAATTCTGATGGTCCCATGATGGTCCTATGGCGAGGACTTCAAGAGCGCCTGCAACACGGTGAAGGAGCTGCACTTTCTGCAGCCCTTCAGCTGTCTGGGCCTCCCTGGTGGCGGACCGGGGGGCTGGGATAGGATTGGAACATCCATACACCCTCCAATTAGCCATTTTTGAAAGGGTTTTTTAGCCGAATTCTAGACCTAGAACTTGGGTCTAGGTCTAGGTACTTGTAATGTAATATTCTACTTTTTGTAGTCCCCTCCAATCCACAAGTATATTTTTTTTGCATGGGCCAGACTTTGTAATGTAATATAATGTAGCCTACAGCTACAGTATATAATATATTATACACATGTCTGTAGAGATCTGCATCATAAAGTGTTGTGACCATATTTACAATAGTAAGACATCTGAGATATTGGGTAACTCGAGGTTTACTAAAGACCAACACTTTAAAGCCTGACATGTGGTGACCCTGCGCTTCAGCACCACTGCCATCCATGGCCCAAGGCACATTTGACAATAGCACCTTCTCTACACGAGCGGAGGCCTGGAGTTAACAAAACATGGATGGGGCTCCGAAAAGAATGGTGACTCCTCCATCCAAATTTGGTTCATTTTCAGGATGAAACCACTCAAATAATGAAATTCATCAATTTTACTCTTTATATAATTACAATTAATTTTCATTTATCTGGTTGGTGGTTTGGAACATGTTTTAATTTTCCATATATTGGGAACAATAGTCCCAACTGACGAACTCATATTTCTCAGAGGGGTAGGTCAACCCACCAACCAGTTATGGTGTTCAGCTGGGTCCACCTTTCCGCCACTTTTCTGTCGCTCACAGAGACCCCGGCCCGGCCGACTCGCGCCACATCCGCGCTGTGGGTGGCCTGACGCGGGGCGATGGAGAGCGATGTCTTTGGCGCAGGCGCAGCTTGAATGGACATGGACAATGGACATGAATGTGGCAAACTTAACAATAAACCATCCTCGAAATATCCCCAGATGGTAGGTTTATTGTTGGGTTTCCCGAATTATACAACCATGTTGATGGGTCAAGAACTAGGGACTTAATTTATACTCTTGATATCTCTTGATTTAGTGGGGATTATGATAAGCCATATGAATGGGGAACCGTTTCTAACCAACTAGTTTTTCATGAGATGGTATAGGTGCATTATTAATGGCTCACATAGATACTGGGTATATAACCAACAATATGGCTCACATGGATACTGGGTACATAACCAACAATAAAAGGGACTTATGCATCCAAAAGGGTAATTCGGCAACTCCCAAAAAGATGCAGAAGAGGTTTAGTCTAGATTATATAATTTAGTATGTTTTTTGTTGGTGGGAAGTTGTTTTTCTATCTTTTTAGCGGTTTGCTATAAGTCTCTATATAAGCCATCCTGGCTAGGTTGTTTTGGTGGAACAACAATGGCAATAGTGGAATTATTTTGACATATTTTGACTGTAATTGAAGTGAATCAAAGGAAATGAAGGGTTTTTGACCAGGCATATGTTACCCTCTGGTACTTTGTTACAGTTCGCTATTGAACATGGCCCATAGAAATCGTGGATTTACCCATTAAACATCGTGATTTTTCATAGCTATGTTAGTTTACCAGAGGGTATTTGAGGATTCCATCTAATATAGGTCTAATATGCTACTTTATTGGATGTTATTTGGGGACTATGAACCAACCAATTTATGATGTTTTTCCATCGTTATTTTGTATGTTTACCAGGCCGCGTAAATAGTCCTTGAGAGTCATCAGAAGTGCTGGATCCACCTGGGGGGTGCATCTGGGATATTCATGGGCTCACATCACATCGCTTTCGAGGGCTTCACCTGGAAAGTCATTAAAAAATCCATGGTTCCAAACCACCAACCAGTAATGGATCATAATAGGATCCTTATTATGAAAAATATGCGGTATATGGATAATCATAATCTTACAGTATATCATTATATCATTTTTTAAACAGCCTTTTTGTTCAGATTATTATGATCCTTTATATCCCATTAATTGTCCCATATTTTCCAAGATTTCCCAAAGCTCGTTTTATGGCTGGGTCACCTCCAGGCAGATCGCATGGATCGCCCCAGTTCAAGTGCCTGGGCTGAACGAATCCATGCGATTCTTTTGGGAGAATTCCACACATGTTGATCCAATTTCTAGATGGTTTTCCCCATATTTTCCCAGGAAAAACATGAGTTTGTCTGAGAATTTCGCTTCAAACCTCTAATTCCAATGGATTAGAACATGATTTTTCCGTATGAAAATGGCTGTTTGTGGGTGTTTCCTATATTTTTCAGACAAACCCACATGACTTTCCATTGGAAGGTTTGATGGGCCAGTGCTGCGCCTTTGACCTCACTTTTGGCTAAAAACGATGTACAAAGAGAGAGAGAGAGAGAGTAACTGAAAAAAATGTACAAGTGGTTGTGATCACAATTTTTCACATTTTTTTCGTTTTTCGTGATAACAAAATGAAACGTCGCTGTGATTACGAAAAATCACTAGATTCCACCATTGATTCCCAATTTTTCTGGAATTTTAAAGAATTCCACCATTGATTCCACCCCTGATTCCATCGAATTTTCAGAATTTTTCGCAAGTAGATCATCCCCAAGAAATCCAGGAAGCTTCACCTATAATCGCCTCATCAGCGCTGCAGCGAAAGCCTCGCGCTGGTGCCTGGCGCTAGACCTCTTTGAGGAGCCGCGAAAGCCACCAGTTGAACCAGTTGGTGCCCGGCCTGGTAAACGTTAACAAGAAGCGATGGTTAAAATCACCATTTTTTATGGGTAATCCAACTATAAATGGTCATGTTCAATAGCTATGTTAAACTACCAGAAGGGTATATGGTTTATCCCCTTATACACCCAGTATTTAGAGTGTTTCATAGTTACCTAACGGTTGCCAACTGGTGCAGGATTTCGCAACCATCCACTGTAGGTAGAAGATAATGATACCTGATCATATATAGGAGCCATAAAAATATACGGGGATATATCATGATATCATTATTATTAGTCGTTAATATGGGAATAATATCAGTATATCAGTATAAGTATCAGTATCATTCTTCTCTGATATAGATAGATATAGATAGAACATAGAAATTAAGATAATATATTTAAGATGCAATCTAAATGTATCAATATTCATATATCACGTGGCAATATTAAAAAAATGATATATTAAGATGTCAACAGAAAACTATGATTTACTATGGATTTAATCAGTAGATTTTTTCCGGTCAGGTAATTCCAGAGTTGTTTTTTCTGAAGCCATGGTCCATTTATAGATCTGGTTGGTGGTTTCAAACATTTTTTATTTCTTTTAATAATATATGGGATAATCCTTCCCATTGACTACTATTTTTTAAGATGGTTAAAACCACCAACCGGAGATGATTTACCCATGGGTTCAAATGGTAATCAAACATAATCAAACTATGAAGGATGATGTTCCCAGCAAGAAACCTCCATGATTTATCTGCATTTATAGATGATTTACCCATGAAATGATTATATGGATAATATGGTCTATAGGGGATCTATCGGCGAAGTCATCTTTGAATTATACCCATATACTCTCTGGTAAACGTTTACATACATAGCTATGGAAAATCACCATGTTTAATGGGTAAATCAACTATAAATCACCATTTTTAATGGGTAAGTCAACTATAAATCACCAATTTCAACAGCTTTTTGTATGTTTACCAGAGGGTAAATGATTTCTAGGGGATTTTCGAGGAACTCCACACGTCACGCCTGGCGGACGTCGTCAGCGTGGCGGCGGCCGTGAAGGCGTGTCACTTGGATCACTTGGCAGCGTGGTTCACCATGGGATGTGCCTGAAATGGTTGGTGAAACCATGGCATATTTACCCTCTGGTAATTTGTTACATAGCTATTGAAAATGGCTATTTATAGTTGATTTACCTATTAAACATGGTGATTTTCCATAGTTTTTTGTTAACGTTTACCAGAGGGTATCATTATTATTATTACTATTTTTATTTTGATTTGTCTAATTATGGTTATTGTGGTTATTATGGTTATTATTGTTATTTGTGTTATTATTGTTATTATTGTTATGATTATTATTGTCATCAATATGGGATTATGAATGGAATATGATGGAATCTTATTTTAGGTATCCAGATGGTCGTTTTTTTTGCATGTGGTTCTACTGAACAAACATACCAACTGGTTGCATGAATTGACTCGGATGAATGGTGTTGTACCCCACCCTTGGTAAGGACAAACCCTGGGCACTTCAAAATCCCAATATCCCACATTTAGATCCATTTAGTTCGATGATTTTTCCCGTTACCCTCTGGTTATTTAACAGTTCGCCATGGAAAATCACCATTTTTAATAGGTAAACCTCTATTTCTATGGGCCATCTATACAATGGCGAACTGTTAGTCATAACCAGAGGGTAAGCCCCATTGAACCCCTTCAGCCAGCCGGCACAAAGGGGCAATACATGAAGCCATTGAGATGGATTTCGGGGCAATGAATTTTCCACCTTATCATTGGCCAATGTTGGACATGTTATGCCATTTTAACACATCTCCAATGTTGGTGGTGACTGGAACCATGGAATTTTGAATGACTTTCCATATATCGGGAATAATCATCCCAACTGACTAATATTTTTCAGAGGGGTTGAAACCACCAACCAGATGTATATTATACATATGGATGTTTTAAGTTTCAAGCAATTATCGTCCAATTATTCCAACATTCTATACTTAGTCTCTTTCATATCATTCTCAGTTGTGCTTAGCATTTTACCATATTCTGTTCCCGCATAAAAAGACATATGGGGTTTCCAAAATGGGGGTACCCCCGAATCATCCATTTTGATAGGATTTCCCATGATTTCCCATTCCCTATGGATCCATGGCCACTGTCTGAGAAAGTACAAAAAAACCTCCAAATGATAGTAAATTATGCCCCAGTTCCACTTCCTTTCAGAAGGTACAACTGGATCCATAGGGATTGTAAACCAATTTTGGGATACCTCCATGACTTAGGACCCCCCCATATTTTTCACGGGGCGGTGACGTTGAGGCGAAATGGGCTGTCAATGGACCCTGGCGCTGCAGCTTCTGAAAGCGCCTTCGGTGAAGCTGCGGGTGATGGGTTAGTCTTTGGAGGAATGGGATTGAAATAGAAACTGGTTGGTGGTTTGGAACATTTTTTATTTTCCATAATATAAGGGATAATCATATAATCCTTCCCATTGGCTAATATTTTTCAGAGGGGTTGAAACCACCAGCCAGGAAATGTCATGTGATTCATGTGATAAGCCATTTCTAATCAATTCTATTTGTTGATGGAATGTTGAAGCAATGTCAATAGAATAGAAATAAACATGATATCAGACATTAGCAATGCTACGGGAACAATCTGATATCTCACTGCAACATAAGTGATATCTTATTCGCCATTGTTAGCAAACATGTTTCGGAGAATTCGTTGGATATGTTTTGGCCATGTTGCCATGTTTGGGGTCTACAAAACAAGACATTGGGAACCATTTTTATCCATCGGCGTGGCCTTTTTTGTGTCAGAGCTTTTTTTCAACCGGCACCGAGGTCCTACCTCCCGAGGTTTCAGTGGATGTGGTGGCGCTGACTGCAGCGCTGAGTGCCTGCGAAACCGCCAGTGGCTCGGCAGCCGCGCACGGCACCAATGGCCAGGGTGGGTCTGATTTTTTTTTTTGTGGTTAAAACAATAGTAAACCACCATTAAATGAATAATCATCATTAACCATCAGAAAAACCACCATGAACTATCATGAACCACCAGTAATAACCATTAATGTGGGTAAAACAATGAACCATCCCCCAGTCATCACCATTTCTATAGGTGCTATGGTTACCATTCTCAGTCATCGGTGGTTTGTGACATTGTTTTAACCACATTATACCTTCTAAATGAGCAGTGGCTGCTAAACTGTTGCTTGATGAAGAATGTTCGAGGATGAACATCTACCCTTCATATATACTGTTTTTTTTGGAAATACAAGAACGGGGAATCCCGATTTGAACCAACCAGGATTAAATGGAATGATAGAGGGATTTTGAACACTGCTCAATCTAGTTAGTGGGGCCAATTGTGACTAAGCAATGGATTTAGAGGTATCATATTTTCAGACCAAGGTATTTTTACCAACTGATTTCTTGGGGATTCCCCATAATAAGAATATGTACCAGCCAAGCAGTATACCGGGATGGGAAAACGGAGTATTTTTCATGGCTCACCAGTTGATGATCTTCGTGATTTGGTGATGAAACTTGATCTATGGGCCTATGAAGATCACCATGAATTTGGGGAGATTAAGATCCCAAAATCCCAGCTAACCACAACAGGATTTAAACATAAAGAGCTGATGAGCTGATTATTCTGTCTCTCTTCACTCAATTTCACAAAGTATGACTGCTTTACCACCAAACCTGCTGAGTATGACTGAGCACTGTAGCTCTAAGTGATTTGTGCGTACTTGAGAATACTTGAGACCCCGTCTGACCAGAACAGGGGTCATGTCAAACCAATCATTGGCGGGTTTTGCAAACCGGCAATGCCCCTGGCAAACCCATACCCTGATTGAATTTGTGTATTTGGACTCTTTAAGATTATGGAATCCGGATGATACAGCTTACTGAAAGGAGATACCATGGAACCATGTTGGTCAGGCGTTTGTCGTTTGCTCAAGCGCCAGCAGATCCTCACACCATTTGCCTCATCAATCGACCATGGAGTTGATCCCTTGATGGATTTGGGTTGCGCGAAATGGATCTAAAAGGAGCCACCAACGAGGCCCCCACTGGTGGACAAAGAAAGAAATCTCTTGATGTTTACACATTTGTGCGCCAGTGGGGCCAATCCAAGAATGTCAACAAAGTGCGGACGATGTTATGAAGGCAATGCAACTTTGTACCCGTATGTGGCAGTTGGAAACACTGGTCGAGCTCTGAAACGATGCTCAAATGCGAAAAAACAACACTTTAAGCGTCATGGAGAGAACATGAACATGCCAAATTTTGCAGCTACACTGCGGGCCTCGTAAGCTGCATCATTTATATCATTTGTTTGACCAAAGAGTAACTTGCCCTGGACTTGTGAAGTGCCGGATGCGATCGAACATCGAAACAGTTGTGCTGCCCCTTGTGCGTTTGCGACACAACTGTTTGACTCAACCGTGAGGTGTCGAACTCTGAATCGAGCTCTTCTTGTTGCCTCAGCTAAACTTTTTGAGCATAAACCCACGGGGCATTGCAGCCGAGCTGTGGAGAATGGATTCTTGTACATGCTTCTAAACAGAGTAGAGAAAGGGGAGAACTCATACAACACAAAACAACGGATCCCCAATTTTAGAAGCACAATTGAAACAAAGCGGGAATTGCTCTGATTGAGAATCTGCCCCAGGCACTTCAAGTGCCTGGTGCACGTTCTCAATCAAAAGCAACGCTCGCTTTGCGGGATTACTTGCCAGAGCCCCAAACTTGGCTCTTGCGTTTGGTTTCAAAGCTTAAAGTCTTGCATTCCATATGGTATGGACATTTGCAACGCGACGGGAAATTCTGGAGCAGAATGGCGGCAGCCAAGCGACATTGGGTCGGGGAGCGCAGGTGATGTGGTCCAAAGTTGCGTTGGCTCAACAACTATGCTGTCCACAAAAGGGACCGTTGAAGCACAGCATGCGAAGTGGCTTGGTTGGAAACAGCACCGCCACTCCTATAGGCATTTTTTTCCGGCACTCCTACAGGGGCGGTCGGAGGCCAAAGCGCCCAAGCACAAAGCGACAACTGCAAACCAGTCGAGGCATGAAGCGCTGCGCCTGCCCAACGAGAGAGGAGCGAGAACCACCGTGCCCAGGCGTCAGCGCCAACAGAAGGCCAGTCCAAAGAGAGGCTTGGTACAGACAACAAGTTTGGTACAGATAAGTTTGATATAGAGGAGTTGGTAGAGATAAGATGAGATAAGTTTGATAGGGATAAGTTGAGTTTGAGAGAGGCAAGTTTGACAGAGGAGCGAGAACCACCGTGCCCAGCATTTCGACCTCCCGGCGGCGCGTGGCCTGTGAGATTGAGAAACCCTTCGTGGACATCAAAGACATCGAGGGCAAAATCAAAATTTGCCCTTGGACGATGCGAGAAATGGTCGCAGGGAAGTCATCAGTTTGCTGACGGGCCAGGTATGAACCGGACCGGAATATTTTAGGTTTTGCAACCTGTTTCAAATAGTTTTCAGTTCCTGCGTAGGATGAAGGAACAGTGTGAAAAAATAACGCTCTGCATGGAATCGTTCCTGCCGCAACATTTTTGTTTTTTCACCATTTCAAATTCTTTTTGCATGCTAGATGGATGGGGTCAGTGCGCATGGAACATAATTCTGGCATATTTTAGCTGTTCGCAGGTTTAACGGGTTTCTTTAGATTCTCGTTTTTTCCCCAAGCGTTATCATGCCAGCTTGTTTTCCCTTTTTATTGTACAGTTAATGTTAGCTTTGCTTTCAATGACGATCAGTTGGCTATTGCCTGTCAAAACATGCTATTTAGGGGTGAACTACACAAGATTCTGTGGGTGTTGACCCATTTGCCAACAAATCTGGGCAATGTTTTTCTTGAATTTGCAGGCTTTGATGCAAGATGGATCCCTTTGAATACAGAAACGCGTGCTTCTTTGGACAAGGACTCATCCAGAAGTATACGGATCTCCCATGCTGTAAGCTAAGTACACCCTAAGTTGTAGATATTTCTTTGATCAAAGGGAAACATGTCTAACAGTTACTAACATGTCTCTGTCTGCTTCTGTCTTCCTTTGTTCTCATGTATGGTCCGATATCTCCAGGGGCGTGTCTGAAACTGGAGCCATTTGACCCCTCCATGGCAATCTGAAATGGAAAAAATATGATGAAACTATAGACTCTAGACTGGGCGGTTTTCCTATGGTTTTCCCTACATGGTAGACAAATCATCCATGGCAATCTCGGACAAAATCCATGGAAACTTGTGATTCCCCCACTGGATTTGGTGGTGGGGAAGCCCGGAGGTGAATGGATGGCCGCCTTACGGCTCTTCATGGCTACTGGGCTTGGATCCCTTGGAAGGTTCGGTGTAGCTAGGCACACGGAAACGAAGGTGGATTTCGGCTAGATTTATTGGTGATTCCCTAAGAAAACCATAGGAAAATGGTGGTAAACCATAGGAAAAGCATGGGAAAATGGAGATTTAATGGGTCTTAATGGGATTTAACGGGAATATAGCCTCTGGAAAACTAACAGTTATGGCGATTATAGGATATGATCTGGGATATAGTGGAATACCATGATGGAATAGATATTAAAAATATTATTAGCAATGTATGATATTTACCCTCTGGTAAACGTTTACAATTTGCTATTGAAAATGGCCCAGTCGAAATAGTGGATTTACCCATTAATAGCATGCTGATTTTCCATAGTTTTTTGTATGTTTACCCGAGGGTCGATGCATGTGAATATAGATATCCCTCGTCTTGATGATGTATGATCGATGCGCTTGATATATATTTTTTTCCACAGCAAGTAGGATGCAACCGTATTTTCTCATATTTTCTCTGTCTCCATGTTTTGTCAAGAGTATCTTCCAGGCGGGCGCCGTATCCCAAGGAATTCGAACGAACGTTTCACCTAGATGAGATCTTGTGCAACGCGGCCATCAGTGCTTGTGCCAAAGGAAATCAGTGGCAGTGGCTCGACACATATCCTCAAGAAATAAGCAAACAGTAGCCTCAACATAAACATAAACATAGCTATGGAAAATGTTTATTTTCCATAGCTATGTTTATGTTTGTAAGTGTTTATGTTTTTCCATTTTCCATAGATAACATTAACATAGCTATGGAAAATCAACTAGTTTATCTATTTCAATGGGCCATGGCTGCCAGTTCGCTATGTTATTAATAACCAGAGGGTACCAATTTTCACATGTTGTTCAAGGTGAGTTTTTGAAAATACATATGATTTATTAGATCCTATGTTGGCCGAAAATCACATGCTTATTGTTTCACTTACCAAAGTGTGCTTGTTTTATGCGTATGTAACGTATGTATATATATATATATATTATATAATGTTTTATTCATTCGACGTGAATGCATCCCCAAGTGAATTGATTCTGACCAAGTACTGAGAAACCACTGATTTATGAGAAGGGGTGATAGCATGTCTAAGAATATACTTTAAAATTATCACTCTTGGGATTTCCCAATTCATTGACTCCCGCTTCGAAGAATGTATCTGTTTAACCTTGTATTTGGAATAAATATCCCGACTCACTGAGACTCCAATCATTTTTTTTTTACATCCAATCATAGAATTACGGCAAACCTTGGTTGGTCAGTGACGTTCATGTTGATATAGCCACAAATGGGGGGTAAAAATCAAAGCCAGCTGGAAGATGCTGAATATATGTTTGTTGCATTTCTGAGAGATTGGGTACTGTAGCCATCTGGATAATTTTTTGTGATCGCGTTTTTTGACCTCCCCATGAATGATTGGAAAAGTGGAACATCAATCCCTGGTTTGGAATTTGTGATACATTATGTATTTGGCAATGAACATGAGGACATGAATACATAATATACAAAAATATCAATATAATTCAATATATCTACATTTCGGCCATTTATTTTTTGGGGTAAATGTAGTTAAATCTTCCGTACATTGAGCATCTGGGAATATATATAGAATAGACTATAGATATTTGAAATTATTTGAATCATCCTATAGTCTATATATTTAAATATCTATAGTCTATTCTATATATTCCCATCGTTCCAATAGATATTCCCATAGGATTATATTCCCTTCATCTATACTTAAATATTTACATTCAACCAAATTCCTCCATCCTGAGGTTGGCTCTCTGGTTGTTGGCAGAGATGTCCCGTCTCCGGATTTCCAGGCGCGACCCAAAAAAAGCGTAGCTACGCGTAGCGTTGGCGAAATCCTGGTTGAAAAGGGTGGAATGTACATCCCATTACCCTTACCATAGGAAAATGGAGGTTTAGTGGGTTTACTATGGTTTTTAATAGGATTTAATATGGATGATTTGCTGGGATAATGATGGGATAAGACTGGGATATTGATGGATATACCCTCTGGTAAACATACAAAAAACGATGGAACATCACCATGCTATGAATGGGAAAATCCACTATTTCGACTGGGTCATTTTCAATAGCGAACCGTAACACATTACCAGAGGCTATTTCGTTTGGGTTGAAAAACATGTTTTATCCTTTTGGTGATGGAGTTCTTCCATCCATATGAACAACATACGTACCCCGTACTTTTTGGACTTTGACCAATCCCATATGCTCCATGGTGCTGGTATATTTACCTACATTTGGGCTGAATTATTGGGTAAATGTTGGTAAATATTCCATACATGGAGCATTTGGGAATTTTTACAGGTACTCAGTACTTGGAGGGTATATTGTAACAACAAAAAGAGTCATCCTGGAGTAGGATATGGACATCTATGGAAAATCCCCTAAAATGGGACTATGTTTGAGTCCATTTTTTCTATCTCAGGATGATTTTTGATTTCACCAAAGCCTTGATACCGGCATATTGCCATAAACCCATTAAATCTCCATTTTCCCATGGTTTTCCTATGGTTTACCACCATTTTCCTATGGTTTTCTTAGGGAATCAATAAATCTACGGGACATTCTGCCGTCTACTTTTATGGCACCTATTCGGCCTACAGCCACATGGGATGGTGGAGATCTGAAGACCCGAATTTTTCAGGGTTCAAGAATTGGTTTTTGACGCGAAACTGACCATGACATTATACTATGGAAATGATTACTATGGATTATTATCATTTCATGGATTATTACTATGGATTACTATTATTAGTTGGTTCATGATGGATTACTATAGTAATTCCATAGTAATCCATGAAAATTGGTTCATGACATGATGGATTTTTCTATGGATTACTTTAAGTTGGTGGATGATTCAAGAATTGGTTTCCGGAAATGATGGTGGCTATCTCCTGAACATGATCGTCGATTACTATGGAGTACTGAAGTGATCATGACGATCATGTTCAGGAGATGGCCATAAACCACTAAACAAGCCTGTTCCAGCAATATACAGTTTGGAGAAACCTCTTAACCGCCAAGCTCTATGGCGATACCATCGCCATCATTGCCATCTGGGTTTGGAAATCCATGGTTTCGAAAATTGGTCGATACATGGTGGATGTTTAGTCTTTATGCTCATGTTTCTTTACTGAATATACCCTCTGGTAAACGTTTACATAACTATGGAAAATCACCATTTTCATTGGGTAAATCAACTATAAATAGCCATTTTCAATAGTTTTTTGTATGTTTACCAGAGGGTAAACAGTTTGATAATGTTTGATAAGGAAAACATGAGGATACATGTTTCCGTCTCATGAGGAAATGTTTATGCTCATGGTTATGATAAGACCAAGTAGACAGTTCCTCATCACCACTGGCCCGAACAATCCCGAGCAGTTTGGCTACCAGGTCTACCATTAGCTACAGCAGTGCCATCTCCAGTGCAGCCAAGGGCAATTGGCCACTGGGCGAAAAAAGCTTGGGAACGGAGAAAACGGCAACATCCAACTTATCACTGCTTGGTGGTTTTAAACATATCATCACTAATTTGGGATTATTTTCTAAAATGCTATATTCTATCTACTTCAGGATGAATATACACATATCCGTTAGATATGATATACTGGTTGGTGGTTTCAAACATGACTTTTATTTTCCAGAATATATGGGATGTCATCCTTCCCATTGACGAACTCATCTTTTGCAAGATGGTTAAAACTACCAAACCAGTATCAATGTGTGGAGCTTTTCTAAAATGGGGCTACCCCCAAATCATCCGAAATTGATTGAAACCACCATGTTGACTTTGGGAAGTCCCCCCTTTCAAGAAACACCCATATGTGGAGGGCTGTAGCATATTTCATTGCCATCCTCATAGTTTTTGAGTCATATTCCATCATATTCCTATAGCTAGTGATTAGTATCAATCTTGCGGAGAACATTGTGTTGCGAAGGATTCATTCGCCACACCCTGGTAATCTTACGTGGCAAATGAAAAGTCGCAAATCTATAGATGCCAAATGTCGGATGAACAGTGGGAATTTCTGAGCCATGATCAGATTTTGTGACCATGGATGATAGACTGCCGGGAAAGTGTAGCGTGGTACCACCCCTTCACATAGTAATTACACGATCAGTGATCAGTGATAATTACTATATATAATAGTACTACTTTCAACTGGAATCATTTTTGATGATGATTACATGAATTATGATAAACATACATAGAAAGAACACTAATCAGTGACAACTACAATAATTATAATGTTTGATAAAAAAAATCCAGTGCAGCGATCCCCATTAAAACCGCAGATGGCGATGGCTCAACAGCGAAGCTTCCTTTCAGCGATCAGGGGTCCCGACATTCTACTTCTCGGGTTACTAGAATTGACCAATTTTTGGAGTTGGTGTAGAAAATGAACAGTCACTTTTAGTTTCTATAGCATATTATACGATACTCATACGACTGGCCATAGTTGTTTGAGCGGCGGCAGCCTCATCAAACTGGCATATCACAGTATGTCATAGTATTTCTATTTGACACCTTGATCCGATGTTCACGACTGCTGCGGGTGGCTCTGTCGGACCTGCGGCGATGATTCATCTTCGTGTGTTGTGCCTAAATGGTGAAGGATGGGAGACGCGGCTCAGCAATTCCACGTTGGGTTTGGAAGTGCACCAGCTTGTTTCACAGCAACTCCTTTCAAAGAAAGGGAGACGAATCAGATTACACCTGGTAGATGACCGAAATTCACCACTGATGCTCCACCAAACCTTCCGAGAACAAGGCATTGTAGGTACGGTCGCATCCCTATCGTGCACTCTTGTTCCAACAGATTTGTGTGCCGCGTGGTGCTGTGCCAAAGGAAGAGCAATCTTTGAGCCAATGCTCGCATTGGAAGGGGTGACGAGGATAGAAGGTACAAACTCAAGAAAGAATGTGCAACACCTACCCCAAAGTCTTGAAACCATTGCTTTTGGCGACAGTTTTAATGAAGGCCTGCATGGAGTGACTTTGCCTATCAGTCTTCGCAGCTTAATCTTCGGCTCTCGTTTCAACCAGAGCCTGGAAGGACTGACCTTGCCACTCGGTCTTTTGAAGTTGAAGTTCGGCCATGATTTTAATGAAAGCCTTGAAAGACTGACCTTGCCAAGCAGTCTCCTAAACTTAACATTGGGTTACAAGTTCAACCGAAGCTTGGAAGGAGTGACCCTGCCAAGCAGTCTCCTGAATTTGACTTTTGGGGCCCACTTTAACCAGAGCCTTGAAAGAATGACCTTGCCGAGTGGTCTTCGCAGCTTGACATTTGGTTGCAAATTCAACCGAAGCCTGGAAGGAGTGACCCTGCCAAGCAGTCTCCTGAATTTGACTTTTGGGGACAACTTTAACCAGAACCTTGAAAGAGTGACCTTACCGGGTGGTCTTCGCAGCTTGACATTTGGTTTCGA
>Ga0126342_10000351_pt1 | contig 46894 bp, 47 predicted proteins | sample Cyp1metagenome_FD_92528 | JGI IMG/M metagenome (GOLD analysis project Ga0126342, IMG submission 92528) | Coral microbial communities from Lord Howe Island, Old Settlement Bay, Australia - Cyphastrea 1 metagenome | ecosystem: Host-associated > Invertebrates > Cnidaria > Coral ...
AGATAGATTAGATAGATTAGATAGATTAGATAGATAGATAGATAAGATAAGATAAGATAATATAAGATAAGATACGATAAGATAGATTAGATAGATTAGATAGATTAGATAGATTAGATAGATTAGATAGATAGATAGATAGATAGATAGATGGATAGATAGATAGATAGATAAGATAAGATAAGATAAGATACGATAAGATAGATTAGATAGATTAGATAGATTAGATAGATAGATAGATAGATAGATAGATAGATAGAGATAGAGATAGATAGATAGATAGATAGATCGATAGATCGATAGATCGATAGATAGATCGATAGATAGATAAGATAAGATAAGAGAAGATAGGATAATATAAGATAAGATAAGATAGATAAGATAGATTAGATAGATTAGATAGATAGATAGATAGATAGATAGATAGATAGATAGATAAATAGATAGATAAGATAAGATAAGATAAGATAAGATAAGATAAGATAGATAAGATAGATTAGATAGATAGATAGATAGAGATATAGATAGATAGATATAGATAGATAGATAGATAGATCGATAGATAGATCGATAGATAGATCGATAGATAGATAGATATATATAGATAGATAGATATAGATAGAAAGATAGATAGATAGATAGATATATAGATAGATAGATATATAGATAGATAGATAGATAGATAGATAAATAGATAGATAAGATAAGATAAGATAAGATAAGATAAGATAGATAAGATAGATTAGATAGATAGATAGATATAGATAGATAGATATAGATAGATAGATATAGATAGATAGATCGATAGATAGATCGATAGATAGATCGATAGATAGATCGATAGATAGATCGATAGATAGATGGATAGATAGATAGATAGATATTAGATTGATTTTTTAGATATGATATATATATATATGCACATATATATATGTACATATACATATCACACATCACATATCCCATTGCATCCCAAAATGTTTTGTGGTAAATGTTCAATGCGTAATGCTTACACCCCCAGCACTGGGTGGTCCCTGGGTGCTCCACCACTTGTGGGGCTGGTTCCTCCGGCTCAACGGGCGGTGGCGGTGGGCGCCTTTCCTGCAACGGCAACTTGCCCTGGAGTGGAAGTCCAGGAGGGTATGATAGCTACAACCATAGCATAACCTTAGTATAACCATAGTATACATTCTGGTAAACTGAACATAACTATGGAAAATCACCATGTTCAATGGGTAAATCAACTATCAATGGCCGTTTTCAATAGCTATGTTTGTATAACCATAGTATAACCCACCAAGAACTCATTGATGGGATAAGTCACTGGATAATTAATGGGATTAATAATTTTGGGATAACAAGGGAAGATAATGTATGAATACTTGATTGGATGGATGGTACCCCCCAATTATGTTGTTTTTTGCTTCATAACTTCATAACCCCATCAACTAGCTCGGTATAACTACCATAAACATCTACGAGGTACCATAAACATCTACCATCATGGTCCTGGTGATCAGCCCCCCCCTTCTTGCACCCCCCCCCAAAAAAAAACTGAAGAAAATACGGTTGCAACAAGCATTGAAGATTAATAAACCCTTATTGCCATTTATTACCAGCTTATAAACAAGCTAATACACCACTATTTGTTGATACAAAAAAAAAATAACCAGCTATTGACAGCTTATGAACAGATATTTTGCCATTTAGAACTGCGAATTTTATATGTTTCCCCTTGAAATCAGTAATAGATGGCTATTAAAGATTTCAGATTGTGGTGCTGCCAAAATAATACCACTTTCCACGAGCTGCTTGAAACCACTAATAGATGGCCATTAAGGATTTTAGGTGGGAAATCAGTTAATAACTCCACTTTCCACGAGCTGCTTGAAACCACTAATAGATGGTAGTTTAAGGTTTTGAAGTTCAAACTCACACACTATGGTTTGAAGTTCAAACAATCATTGGGAATCAACAAAAAACATGGGAATCGGAATGCTGGCTGCCCCCCCCCAGCATGTGCCCCCCATCGGACTGCTTGCTGGCACCAATAAATCAATTGCAGGTCAAATCTTCAATTGCAGACTCCCCTAATCACCAGCTAATAAGAAAACTCATGCCCATGGTTGTCTACGCACTGTCTCCAATGTGCACATCCAAACTGGAACAGAACACATTAATAACCTGCTATTACCCTCTGGTTATGTCAAAAATAGCTATTGAAAATGGTGATTTATAGTGGATTTTCCCATTAAAAATTGTGATTTTCCATAGTTATGTTAATTTACCAGAGGGTAATCTTTGCTGCCAACAAGCAGTCTGAGGGGGGTGCAAGAGGGGGGCTGACCAACATGACCATGATACCAGAATCTACCATAAACATCCCCAGGTATAGAGTATAAACCAACTTAGCTAGCGAACTGGGGCACCACCTTCTATGCATGCCGATAATTGTCCATAAACCATCAACAACTTGAAGGGATAGATGATAACCTCAATGGGTAGTTTTAGAGATCTAGCTGCGGGATCTATCCCCCATAAGAATGGGGACTACAAAAACCGTTGTATGGGCTAAAACACTATTAAGCTATTAACCGTGGAAATACACATATTAATAATGAAGATAGATCCAACAAACATGTGGATTGAACACAATCATTTTACGGTAATAGAAGAGGATGGAGACAACAAAATATATGTTCTGGGTTCGTTCAGAAATAGGGGATGTCCAAAAATTGCGCAATAAATGGGGAACATTGTAAGTTGAATGGGGGACATACTCACGATGTCATGATATATTGAATATACTGAATCTCCATTTTTCGCCGTTTCTGGACAAAGCCATCCCTTCCATGGTATCCATATCTCTCCGGTCAAATCAATATCTTCAATAGATAGATCCGCATCTTTCTAGTTAAACGTGTGTTTCTGGGCAAAAAAAAAAACTACATCTTTGTGATCAAATACGGGCTAACAATTTCCCCCTTGGATAGATTGACCCATCTTTCTAGGTGGGAAGCCCCAGCATCTTCCCAGGTGACCTTTTTTCCCTGAAAAAAGATGCTGAAAAGTGCTTCCAGGATCTTTGTTCAATGATGTTTCCTCCAGTTTTTCTTGTCCTCCAGGTTTCCCATGGTTTAGCACACTTTCCCACGACCACAAAAAACACAGGGTCTCATGACCCCCTCCTCAGGTGGTACTCGGCACGCGGCCGCCAAGCCGCATTCTTCATAGTACTGGCCGGGGTCATGACTCGCATGGAGGTGGAAAATCACATAATTTAATGTGATGTTACCAGTTCTCTATGCGGAAAATCTGCATTTGAAGTAACTAGGGTGAATGGCCCATCACTTTAGCCATGGCTTCAATAGTTATGTTGAATTACTGGAGGGTAAATGCAACATTGCTGTGATAGCAGCAAGAGAAGTGAGTAACAAAGAAAGGTTTTCCTAGGGGAGGTGCTTCCTCACAACCATTCTGAGGTGGAAAGACTATCCCCTTAGTTTGTTATCTTGAAGAGTCTTTTAGATCATATGTAAATATTATTCATGTAATGTGGCAAACCCAAGCATAAACCACAAATTTGAGGATGGTTATTTACCTGCCATTACCAACCATTTCTGGCAAACTTGGGGATGGAAATGGATGGAATCTTGAATGTATGACAAGGATTTACCACATATTATTCCCATATTATGGGATGGTCAGATTTCACTGGTACACCTCCAGGATGGTTATAGCTGTACTATCGCAAAGAAAATCCCACCCTCTATTCAACAACTACGCAGTGGGAAAACGACATCTACGGATGGTCAAAAAATATGCCCCGGGGCCCGAGGAAATTTCACCATGTTTCAGCATATGTTGGATGATCTCCAACTGTTCTTGGTCAGAATTGGCATGAAATGGGGCACCCCTCCAAAGTTAAATTGGTGGTCATTTTCCATACTCGAATTTGAGGTACGTACCAAAATCATCCCAAAAAATCCCAGCCAAAATCGTCCAGTCTTGGTGTCCCGAAAAAAATCTCAGCCGTGTCCTACCTGGTGAAGGTACTCTTTGTTGATCAGCAAGGGAGCATAGATCCCTGAAGGCCCAGGGATGCACATGTCGACGTGGGAAAGCCAGGCTGCCATTAGGACCTTCTCTTTGGGGGGGATGGTACACATACCAGCCTTAAAACATGGTGATGACTTGGGCATGGTGACTATGGATGTCTATGGCAGTTTACCACACTATTCATGTTGTGAAATCGCTGGTCACCTATGACCACCTGGTGATTGTGGCTGCTTCAGATTGACTGGCACTGCTTGGGATTGGCATGGATTCAATGGATGATCATCATCAACCCACAAACATTGGATTTGTTTAAGGGACAATTTACAGTACAGGAACCCCCCATATTTGATGGTAAAAACCATGGTTTCCGGTTAAGATTTTAACAAAAAAACAATCCAATGAAACAAATACCTTGGCCGCTGCTGAAAAACCAACGTCCACCTGCGATGTCTTTGGACCAGTCATAGAGGGAGTTCTTGAAGCACCGGCCAGCAAAGACCTCTTCGGGGCGCTGGATTTTTCACACTTGGCCGAGGGAATCCGAGGGAAACCGCTGCCTACCAAGCACTTGACTCTAGGCCAGGACTTCATCCTTAGTACCAATGGATTGGAAACAAGGGGATTTCAGTTACGCTTCGACACAGCTGATCCAGGTGGGTCAAAAAACTCTTGATCCTCAAACACGACCCACCGGTGTGGCCGCAAATAAAGAGATCCAGTACTCTACCAGGGTTTCTGGCAGATTCTGGGTGGGTGTTCGTCAAGAAAGGGAATGCCCTTGTGGCATTTAGGTATGAGCCTTCCTCAAAACGAATAAACAAATCAGCCATAAACCTGTCTTCAGATCCACAACTCCAAGACTCCCGGTTCTGATGAACAATCCACCGCAGCATCCGCACAAAGTGTGTCCCAAAAATTAACATCCCACAGCAGAATTAAACTAACTGAACTACTAAACTGTCAACAAGTTCACTATATACTTGGGAAGACCAGTTCCTCGACCCTCTCGACCTTGTCCCGGATGAATCTGAACTCTTCGCGAGCATTCGCAAAGCCATAGTACCTTAAGGGAAGCCAGGATGGCGGTTGGTCAAGAATAAGGACTTCCATGATTCAATGCTGAAAGTCTTAAATCATGGGTATATGATGAGTTACCCTCTGGTTATTTCACATAGCCATGGGAAATGACCCATTTATAGAGGTTTGCCTATTAAAAATTGTGATTTTTCATGGCTATGTTAAATAACCAGATGGTGTATATTATATTTTTCATGGGTATGCATGGGTGATATTGCTATTTCACCCGACTTTTCAAGGTACTTGGGGGGTCAACTGATACATTTTTGGGCCCCAGGCACTAACTAATTCTGGCCCGTATTAGCAATAGGATCGCTACGATCTTTAGAAGTCTTCCCAATGATTCCCCGCAGATTCGTGTCACTTTTGGGGTGGTCAATGGCGGTAGTCTTTTTGGGGTCACACCTGGTAGTCGCCAATGACCCATATGGACCCGCTCATTCTGTTCCAACACCAAAAGATTAAGAAAACGCAATTCATGACTATTAGGATTTTATCATATTTCATCCACTTCAATCTTTTTCCAAGGAATTTCTGTGCCAAATTGGCCTACCACCTACTACCCTCAGATAAATCCATGGATTTTTGGCTGGGAATTCCCCATCAATGGCTGGTCATTTTTTGGAAAATCATCGTACGCCACGTTTCATTGTCGGGGGGTAAATGATACCGAGCCTATATATATATATAGTCTCCCTTAGTGATATTCCCTTAGTGGTATTCCGAAATTCCCATCTATAGCGGTAAATTAACATCACTATGGAAAATCACCATGTTATAGCTGGGTAAATCAACTAAAACTATGGCCATTTTCAATAGCTATGTCCAAATTACCGGAGGGTTTTTGTTTCATCTCCAAATGAGCTCGGTGCCACTTCACGCACCTAGACCACCTCCGATCCACTGCCGTACTCCAAATAGCCAATGAAGAGAAACATAGACCACCGAAGCCAGGAAATATGATTGTGAGCTGGATATCCCAAACAAAAAAATATGACATCATATGACATTCCCCACAGCAACTGAAACCATTGGTTTTCCATCTCCATCGTAGTGGAGGGCAACCTACCACCAGTTGTGACAAGAAGCACATCCTTGTAGATCAGGGTCAATCCATAGCAAACTCCTGGGTCCTGGAACAAAACCGGCCAAAAAAAAGGTGATGTCATGTCATGCCGCCATGCCTCAGATTTTTCCTGCACAATTCATGGGAACAGTAACCAAGCATTGGAGACAATTGTCCAAAATTTGCAGGAATCCCAACTCACCCATGGTGGAGATGTGTTTTCCTTTATTAACATCTGTTGAGATGTATGCTGCATATTTGAAGGTAATGCCATATTTTGACGGACCAACAAGTATGAAAGTCATCGAAGGGCCGCTGCTGGGCATAGGAAGTGGCGGATCCTGTGAAACATAAGAAATCTGGCCGCAACTAGCAACCCATCAAGCTGCAATGATTCCCCCATTCATTAAAAGTGTTCTTATTTTTTTGTAGAAATGATGTAATGATCAGGTTTTAACATGGTTTAACTTCTGAAGGCATATGCAAAATAAACAATCACACATAATCACACTAAAACATCCAAAAACATTGGTTGAGTAGAAGCCAGCCAGCTATTGCCATTGCTGACCCTTCCCTGATCCCATTGCCCAGCAATATTTGCCGACATCATTAATCAAGTCAAGTTAGACCCAAGTACCCAGCAAAAAACGGCGAAAGTCCGTTTTCAATCTGGGTAGACCTACCCAAGCAACAAATTGTTAAAAAAGTCTAAACTAATGGTTAATAAACATGAATGATGGTTCATTATATCAATGAAATGGTTAATACATACTAATACCATTTACATTATATATCATTAAACATTTCATTAATATAATGATACCATATGTATATTAATACCATATGATTACATCATTTCATATAACACCATTTAATGTATATTAATCTGGTTGGTGGTTGAGCCCTACCCCTCTGAAAACTCAGTTTCTTCGTCAGGACGATTCTTCCAGGCATCCCAGGAGGGTCGATGAGCCTCCTGGGCCAATGTTCCCAAGTACCTGGGAGCCAAGTCGTCCAAGCCTTTTGCGAAAGCATACGACAGTCGTTGAATGATAGGAGCAACCAGTAGAATTTTATACCACTTATTGAATCAGGATGCTAGAATCAATGAATATGATCAATATGAATGGAAAACAAAAAGAATTGAATTTAGATTTAGATGTATATGAAATTCTCCAGCCCATCATAGGCCTGAATAGCCCTGCGTGTCCCAATTTGGGGTATGAAACATCACCTGAAATGACTTCCACAACAAGGGGGGTGTTGATGAAGGTACATTCCCTCAAGGCAGATTTAAGGCCTATGGAAGGTCACTGCTTGGATTTCAGGGACACCCAAAGCCCAGTTGACACAAAAAGTTCAACCCGGGATGAGGAAAGCATCCTGCAAATGATTCATCCTGGATCGTGCCAGTCGTTGTATACCCATCCCCCGATCTGTCAATACACCCCCGGCCCTCAAAATGAATCCAGGGTTTTGTTTGGGTAGTATCTTAGATCACGGGGGATGGATTTTACAATTTACCCAGACCAAAGTTTCAAGTCATTTCACAGCTAAGCGTCCCACAATTATGGTTTTTTGCTACCTCATGATTTTCATGTTTTTTTCTAGATACTTGGAAGGTCGGTATGAACATGCTCGGTGACGACTTGGCTGAGGCACTCAAACAAGGGCTCGCGGAATGCCCATTGAATCGTGGGGTAGCGAGCATCATCTTTCACCGTGTTCAGCATCCAATCCTGATCTCAGGGAAAGCTGTTTGGAAACCATGGCCGTAGTTCGACGATTTACCGATTTTTTTCATGCATTTTTTAATAAGACATACCTTCTTTTAAAATAATTATTCCTCTTAAATATTACAGTAAATATTGTTTTGTTTGAGTATGTTTGAGTATTACCATATGATATATATATATATATATCACTGGTGATTTTCCAGTTCACAAACTGATTAACTAGCAGAGGGTAAGCAACTAACATTGGGCATCAAAAGGCATAGCTGTTGCAATTCTCCATCCATAGGTTGCGATATCAGCCCTGCAAATATGACCATGTATCCTTTTCTAACACGCGCGACTACGCTTGAACAAAGTGGGTCTATATCCGTACTATATCCCAAAGTTGAAAGTGGCAAGCATCTGAGCAGACCTCTTTTGTGAGTCACTTTGGGTCCAGAATTTTTACCAAAAACTAGGACGCACCCACCCAGCGTCCCCAGTCGTGACCAATCTTACAACTCCAAAAATACAAGCACTTCTTAGCACTTCTGTGGCAACCCCAATGCCAGAAATCTGTATAAAACCGCCGAAAAATGCCGATTCTGGGGCCCCAACCACTAGCAGTCGGTCGATCCAATCGACCATCTTGTTGGGTTTGCAAAGCTTGGGCCTGGCAGGGACCAAGTTTGTGAAGGGTCTCCTGGTTTGGGTTTCAGCCGATGTTTTCATCCAATAGATAATATGGCCTCCTAATTTTTCCATGAAAAATGGGTGATCCACCAACAATAATTCTCCAACAATCCCAGTCGTTTTGCCTAGGTGTTTTAGACAAAAAAATCCCCGGTACACCAGAACCAGGCACCCTGAAAATTGGCATCTTTTTCCCTGAGGCGCCGACTGATTGGTCAAGCTTCTCCACTCCGAGGCCTGAAGATATGCTGAGACCCTCCAACTATCCAAAAAAACTGGGCAAAGGAAGAAACAAGCCTGCACATATTCACACATATCCGCATATATTGTTTGTTTGTTGCCTAATTTTTGCTAAGGTCTAGGTATAGGCTTTAGAATGACAAGCTATACATCGAAGACCTCACAAGTTGGAGATCTGTCAACGGCTGATGCTCGCTGTGCCATCGAGGTTTAAGGATCCCTCAGCACCATCAACCAGCAATGGTATTGAGCCCTACTGTGAGGCTTGCCTGATACGGGATGAGGAACCCACAAACCCACAAACCCACAAACCCACGCAAGGCATGGTCGCTAGTTGTTGTTTGCATCCCAAGTAGTGCTTTTATAGGAGTGAAACTATGGAACTTGGGATGTTCCAGACGTATTATATAATATATCATTACATATATATATATATGCATATGAATTCACCAACCAGCCTGAAAAGACAAAGGCCATGCAGGGTGATTCCCCCATTATTTTCACACCTGGGAGCCCAACGAGCGCGAGGCACTCGCGAAAATGTCCGACTTTCTTCTGCTGCAATGCCTGCAGCATCCAGGGGGCGATTTCGGTCAACCTTAGGACCATGAAAGTTTACCATAAGAATAACATAAGAAACAATTCAGCATAGGCCCATGATAAGTTAACCATACGTTATCTTCTGCAGGAACAGGGAAAGTTTTACCATATTACCATAAAAAACTATATAGCTATATGGAAAGGCACCTGAAAGTAGACTATAACCCATGGGATCCATGGTGCTGGTATATATATATATATGCTAACATAAAGGGGGTATATTGATGGGATCCATGTTACATCATGTTACCATATATAGCAGCACCGCTAGGATCCTATGGCTAATAATTTCCATGGATTTACCGGTGGTTTTCCATGTGGTTTTCCATGTGGTTTTCCACTTTGCAAACCGTGACCACCAAAGGCTTTGGCTTAGGTTTCTGGATGTAGAAAATCCTTCAAGGGATGGAGAATCAACAGGAACACTGGGGCCTGAACGGCGAAAAAACATGCCTATTTTTTGAATAGTATTTTTTGAACGGCTCAATAGTATTGGTTTGATATGAATGGCTAGATAAAAATGACTAAACAGAGTAAAAGTACCATGTTTATCCAATTCTTCCCTTGTGGCTATAATTTCCTACAATGGATGCGAGCATTCCTGATTGATTCTTCCACCAATGTTTTAAAGTTGATGTTTCTTAAATTTCCATTATAGGCCCATACATTGGTGTTTCAATTCAGTTACAGTGTCAGCCCATTAATTTCATTTGCTTTTTGTTCAATTGCATTTTTCGAGCCATATTAAGTAGTCAATCACTTATATTTGAAATCTTAATTACTGCTTTTAGTCCCGCATAAATCATATCTCAAGTATACTCTCCAACTTAATTCCCCCAATTCATATCCCCCACATGATTTCCCTATCGTTACCCTCTGGTTAGTTAACATAGCTATGGAATTCATGGCACATCTCCAAAGCGGTAATCCCCTAGTTGTGATGGTGAATGGTTATGATTCGACCTGTCAAACACACGTCACACGTCATCACATGTCACATGTCATTGTCCAAAAGCTCCTTATTATAATGAGTTATCATGTACTAAGACAATAACCAATAAACCCATGATTAAACACTAATGTAGTAGTATAACCAATAAAATCCAAGAAATTCATTATTACAATATCACTATTCCATCCCCGAATAATCATTCTTAGCATGTAGTAGGAAAAGAACCAACAAATCCACGATTATAATATCAATTAATATCACAATTATGACCAAATACCAAATAGTCATTATCAATAGGAAAATAACACATAAAATCCAATAAATCCCTATAAATCTATATAGGTCCATTATTGTTATAATTATGACCATTACGACCACATAATCATTAACAAAGGGTCATGTTTCCATTGATCCATTCCCCATTCACCGCTGGTGTCCGCACCGAGCTTGTCAGCACCGCCAGCAGCAGTCGCAAGGTTGTCATCGCGCGATCCTTTGGGACGGCCCAGTGCCCGGAAATCACTGTTTTTTTTACATTGGAAAAACACCAAGTTTTCCAGAAATGATGGTGACATGGTGACATGATGGTGAAATGTGGACTGCTTGTGAAAGATTTAGTGTAGACTTAGTATGTTTTAGATTGTTTTAGCTTTAATTTAAGTTACCCTCTGGTTAATTATTTAACATAGCCATGGAAAATGGATGAAAATGGCCCATTTATAGATGGTTTACCTGTGTTTACCTATTAAAAATGATGATTTTCCATGGCTATGTTAGTTTACCAGAGGGTATAATCTTCATTCATTTTCCAGAGGACATGAGATTCACAGTGACACATTGGTGAGTTGGATGGGACCCAACTAAGCTCCTCGATGATTGAAATCAAATGGGAACCTATCAGTCACATTGCAACAAAAAAACTTAGGGATTACCCCCCACATGGGTTTCCTATGGTTTCCTTGTACTTTTTTCCGCAAGATTTTGGGCAAAAATTGAAGTTCATACATTGATTTATGGAAAACCCAACGGGTTTATGTAGATCATTGTCCGAACGGAACGCAATTTTATGGTTTTCCTCATCCACTTAGACCGTCGACCACTGGATGGCCCCGATAAAATTCGTAAAAAAGTCCCAAATCACAACATGTTTATATAGTGACTATATTACCCAATGTTCCTAGGTACTGGGAGGGTCTAGGTAGTAATATGCACTCATATCCATTTTATATCCCAATTATAATGAAATTGACGGATCATTGCCCGGGGCTCATTATTTCCCATATCACTGTGTTATATGTTGATTTGGTAACTAGTGGTAGTATGATTTGGATTGATTTGGTATGACCATTTTTGACTATTTCCTGCGTGTGTTTGATGGTTCTGAATAGCGATACCACATCACCATGTTCAAATAGTTGATCTAGTCAAACCATCAGCACAATGACAATGGGACAATTTTCAACTATAGATGGTTTGTCTCATTGTTTCATCAAGAATTGTCATATAGTCCAGCACAATGCTATGTCATATCACTGGGCATCAGTGGACACCATCCACCGCATGGCCATATTTGAGCCCAGTGGCGACGTACTTCGGTTTCACACCCAAAGCACCTGAGATATGCCACGCGAACTATGAGGAGCAGCCCAGTACCCATAGGATCCATGTATGCTATATATGGTAACATTTACCATCAATATACCCCCAATGTTAGCATATATACCATACATGGATCCTATGGGGTATAAGATGGTGCCCCAATCGCCGGGATACCCTGGAAACCCTGCAGAAAATATTAAGCTTAGTACATGCATGCTCCGTTAAGATCCACGTTTATAGCAAATCTCTTGTATACCCTGCGGAGAAAGAAAGCGTGAAAACATGTTCCACTGCTTTGTGAACACTTTCATCTATGACAAAAGATCCATAAACTTCCTTCCAATAAGTAAAACACACACGCACACATTTATATATAATATATACAGCTGTATATATACATATACACATATATATATATACACACACCCTCTGGTAATCAAACGCGGCAATGGAAACTCCCTGTAAATGGTGGATTTCCAATTGCTATGTTTGATTGCCAAAGGGTATGCATACACTATACATCACTGAGCACCAACCATACACCCACATGGTTGCTTCAAAAATCTTTCAAAATACCCGCATTCTATCCCACTATACACCCACTATACACCCACTATATATACACCCACTATACACCCGTACGGGTTGTTGCAGAAATAGTACCTCATTTTTGGGTTGCCATATCATGCCATATCAAAAGCATCATGACGCTGCCCAAGGCACAGATCTTCAGACTGTCCATGTATTCCTTGAAATTGGTTTGCCGCAAATCGCCCTGATAGCTGTTGATTTGATGTCGTTCCATGTCGGGTTCCGTTACTCCATCCACAAATACTGGTTGGTGGTGCAATAACCATCTTGAAAAATATGAAAGTCAATGGGAAGGATGACATCCCATATCTTATGGAAAATAAAAAATGTTCTTTTTTTTGCTCTGGGTGCCAAGCTGCCGCGCTGGGGGAGCAACGTCGGCTGCCTTTGCAACCGGAGCTCAACCCCTCAAACCCTCCAACGTCCTGCCGGTCCCTGTAGCGGGGGAACCCAGTTGTTGGCCAATGACACCCCCCACAAACTGAAATTCGTTGGGACAAAAATGGAACCCAATGGCACCCTTGAAGCAGCAGACCCATTGAGAAAAAGGGCGAACCGTAGCCGTGACAAACTCAACATTGCTATCCCTAAGAAACTGCGGCAACATGAGTCTGAACCACTTGGCCCTCAGGGTAAACTTGACATGGTTCCCCAATCTCGCAACCTCGCCACGCTGAATTTGCCACTGTCCATCTACCTTTGAAATGTCGACAGGGCCGCACCTACGCAAGAAACTGACGAAGAGATGGATGAACGAGATCCACCGAAGTGGTGCCGCCGGATCACGGATGCTCGAAATCCATCGCTGTACATCGGAAGCCAAGGCGGTGCTGAAAAGGCGGTTGAATCCAGGCTTGCACAAGACAATTGGCTCGGCAGAAGACCAACTAAGGGCCGGCTGAACTCGGGCTGGGCGGGGCGCTCGCAAAACCAAGGGGTCAGAAACCTGATGGGGAGCTGCTCCAGGGGAGTTTTTCCAAAGTCGGCCAACTTGAATCATGTGCCGCCGAATCGTCGAAGCCGTATGGCGATTGGTGTGAAGAGCCTGGACGTGATCATTCCAAAGTTGCCACACGCTGGGTGGTCGGGCCTGATTGGCCCATCGAGCCGCATGATCGGCTGCAGAGTTGCCATCCAGGAGCCAGTGTTCCAACTCCGTGTCATAGAAGTCCTTGTTCTCGTGAGCTGGGACCTTCAACAGGGCAATTTTCTGAGGACCGATTTCGCAGGCAAGTCCCACCAGTTCATGAAGCAAGTCTGCGTGTTTGCTGTTGTAATTCACTGGAACCCCATCGATCACATGCTTCTGAAAAAGAGAAATGACGCTACCGCTGTCGCTCCAGATTCGGACCCAAACTTTGAACTTTTGAGCAATGCGCAATGCAACTACGACTGCTTGCAATTCTGCCCGGAACGCTGATTGAATCACTCCGGCAAGAGGTTGAGCAACCAAGGGGCGGAAGCACTGCTGTTGGTAGTCCAAGCTGAAAGGGGCGGCATGGATAACCGAGAAAGCAGCCACTCTGCAGTCTGGGTCAGTTGGAAAGAGGCAACTGCCATCCGTGAAAAGGTCGAGGATGGGGAACGGTGGGGCAATTTCAGGCAACGGAGGTTCCCGAGCAAGTCCATCCAAGTACTGCCACCACTGCACGGCAACAGGAGAACGCAAAGTCCAACCATGAACGGAAACGACCAGAGGAAGCTGGGAAATGGAGTCCAAGAAACCAACGGGTAACCCTGACCTAAGGCCGGCAGACGCAGGACAATCCCACAGACGATGCCAACTGGAGTCTGCATGACCGCAAAGGAGGCATTTGTCATTACCAGTGACCGACCATCGATAGGCGTGCGCATTGGTAAAACTGGCCCCATTGAGGTATTTGCGCAAGACACCCTGGTCAAAACCTGAGGCTGCAAGGTAATCCTGTCTGGTGTGACGGACATCAACCTGGGCAAAATCTGCAAAGGATGCACGGTGAGCGACCCTGGACGCAACCACAAAAGTCCACGCAAGCTGACAACGAAACAACAATTCACTGAGACCACACTTCAGAAATGGGAAAACCCCAATGGAGCCTTGGGCAGTGGCATTTGGACCGAGAAGGAACCCCAGTTGATGCAGCCGCTGGCACAAGATTTCGGACAGTGAGTTGAACGTAGGGCTTTCATGACACAATGGGCCTTGCTCTAAGTCAATGGCAACTTTAGCATGGCTGCTCAAGCCGCGAGCGTCTCGAACGGTTTCCAAGGCAGCATAGACTTGCGGGTCAACACCCAAACGCTCAAGGCAACATTGTAGGTCGGGACTAGAGCCTGGCTTTTGGAGATTCAAGGCAGTTCATGAGGGAAGTGCGAAGCCCTTCGAAATGTTTCTTGCCCACCACAACTGCAGAAACTGCATGCATGGCTCGAGGCCACGCCGCTCGAATGGTCAGGGTGACCTTTTCCTGGAGGGTGCATGTGGCCACTTTAAGTTTGGACCAGAAATCCTCCAAGCCCTTGAAACGTTCCAGGGTAGTTCCATTGGCCAGTTGGCAGGTGTACACAACATGAGCCCCAAGGTCACGGGCCGAGTGAAGGACACGGAATCCCCCAGCCCTCAGGTCTTTTCGCCCTTGTCTGTCGGTGGACCAAGTAAAGCTCTTGCGGGCATCCAAACGGATTTGCAACATGGAGGCAAAACGGTCGACTGCCTGGCAAGCTTGTTGCATGTGCTCGGGGGATTGCATGATGATGGCCCAATTATCGACATACGACACTGGACGGTACATGACACCGGCAGCTCGGATCCACTTGTGGAAGAGGTCAGTAAGGACTACCATAGCGACACAGGACATGGCACAACCTTCAGGAAATCCGTTGGTGGAGTAGATGCCTGGGGAGTACGATCCTTGGATCACAAAGTGCCTACGAAAGCCAGCCAGTGCTCCAGCCCAGGCGGTCAAAGTTCCATGATCAACCCCGAGCAATTTGGCTGCGGTCAGCGCCGGCAAGCGAGGAAGGTCATTGTAAGCCTTCACTATGTCAGCAACAAACCCACACGCATTATCCTGTCCACGGTGTGCAGCTTCGACCGATTCCAGAACATGGCGCCAAACCTGGGATGCACGGCCACCCGTGGTGCTGCCGAAAAGGTAAGGATCAACAACCTTGCTGAGCGCTTTCAACCAGTGTTTTGCAGAAATGGAAGACCACAGCCGATAAAGGAACGAGAACACTGTAATTGGGCGGAAGTGCCCAACTTCTTCCGGTGATCCGACCTTGGCCAATGAACGAACATATCCAAAAAGGGTTTGGTCAGGCCAGGTGCCAGATTCGGTGGCATGCCGGAAAACTTGAAGCAAAGTGGCAACTTCCGAGGGATGGAGAGCCAGAATATCGGCACGGGAGATTCCATCAAGGCTGACAGCGGAGTGCTTCGATTTCCTCCGAGCTGTGCGCAAGAACGTGTCAACTGTAATGGCAGGAGCAGATGCAGCAACTGGGCGAAGATGCTGGGTGGCAAATTGCAAGATATCATCCCATTGGGAAGTACCTAGAGCCGCATGTTTATTCCACAACAGAGACCACTGGGACTCAAAAGCGAGGAAAATGTCTTCAATGCGGCCAACCAACTTCTTTTGCCAGACTTGCACTCCAGGTACGACCCCTTGGCAACTGTCAACCCAAACCTTGTCTTCCTCATGGTGAATGATCTGGAGCATGCCATTGTCAAACAGCAGTGAGACTTCGGGACGCAGGTGGACAGGGTGGGTCAAGACAATCGCGCACTCCTCAAGATCGACCTCCGCAACTGTACCTGAAGTGGATTCAACGAGGGTGTCAACCTGGGCTGCAGTGTCACGTTTGACCGCACCATAAATGGCATGGGCATCATTGGCTTTCAGCAGCCGTTTGGCATGGGACCTGGCAGATTTGAGGCAGGCTTCAAGTTCAGACAATTCGACCTCAAGTCCAATGTAGAACAAAGTGGCCACAGCACTAGAGGGCGGCTCAACCGGCACACAACGTGGTTCCCCAACCCCAAGACACCTCTCGGACCACCACACAGAAAAGGAAGGAGCAAACCCGCTGGCTGACCGAATGGAAGTCCAAAGCTGCAAACGATGCACCACATGTGACCGCGTGGGAAAGGGAGCTTGGGCCAGACGGATATATGATTGGATCCGTCTGAGCTGTTTAGTCCACTGCACGTGTTGCAAGCAAGAACCCAAGAAAGCAGGTTGGCGGTCGCCAGGGCGGCTAGCCTTCAAGGGTGGAACCTGGATCAGACGAACCTGGGGGGCAACAACCGCAGCTCTACCAGTCATGGCCCTAACAACTGTCTTGCGTTGTCGTCGCCGAGCATCTTGATTGGACTGTTCAATGGCCTTCCAAAATTGGGCATAGTCATCGGTGACCGCAGCGGCCTCACGAAAGAACACACCAGCCACAACGGGACGGGTATCCTGGGGTTCCCAAGCCATAGGGTCAGGACGGGGCCAAGCAAACCGCAGGGGGTTGATTCCACCGGTAAAGTGACAAATCAAGGCAGCATGGTCTGAGACGGTGTCTTCGTCCACCTCACAGCTGACAAAATGATTGGCCAATTCCCTGGACATGAACAGGAAATCCCTTCGAGTTTTGCCTCTACAGGTAGCCTGGGGCAATATGCCGGTTTGGCTGGCCCTGACATCTTGGCAATCAGAAAAACCAAGGCGATGCATCACAGCAACTGCCGGCAACCGATCCAGGTCATGATTCCAATCCCCCGCAAGGAACCGTGGGCCAGAGAGTTGGTTAACCCTATCCAGAGCCAATTCAAGAAGTTGGTTGGTCACTTCCTTCCCCTGAGAGTGGGTACCGCCGGTGGGAGTACCGTAGATCACAACCCCAGAAACCCAAATGCCTTGACAAAACACTGAAGTGCAGACCAGACGCCCTGAACGAAAAGCCAGCTCGGGCCAGGCATGGGGTAATCTGCGCACCGGGAACCTGGACAAAACTCCAACCCCAGAGAATTGCCCGATATCAGAGACAGTGGAGCGAGCCGGGACTGGTGACCCTCCAACGAAGGATTTGTATGGGGATTTGGCCTCTTTCAGATTGGCCCGGAACACTTTTTCCCCGGGAGCAGTCAGGTGCGTTTCTGAGAACAGCCAGGTATCGACAGGTGAGTCCGCAAATCCAAAGGCTTTGGAATTAAGCCCGTTGAGGTTGGCCACACCGAGTGACCAGTCAGGGCCAGGATGGCTAGCTTCCCCAAAACGCACTGCAAAAAGTACCAAAATCCACCAAAGCCAGGCACGCCGCGAGTGGGATCGGTCCAAAAGCCCAGCAAGACGAGAGGAACTCTGCTGTTTCCGTGCGACAAGGGAGGAAATGTGGAAGGATAAACCCCAACCCTTCTTCACAAAGACCTGCGCCAAAACCGCGATGGAGAGGAAAGAACTCAGCCAGCAAAAACCCCACGCAAAGACGGAGCCCAAGGGGAGACACTCACTGGGAGAATCGACAGCGAGATACAACGCCAGGAAGAAAATCCACAAAAAACCAAAAGTCCACCAACTCCAAACATTCAAGCCACCACCCTCGCGAGATGCAAGGGCGTGGCCGCACCATCATTCCATACGGGCACGCTTGGTGAGCAAAGCTTCAATCTGCTGCAGTTGAGCTTGGAACATGCCTTGGATGTGATGCCCTTGGTTGTCGATCTGGGTGGTGACCTGAACCTGCAAAGCCGCAATCTGATTGTCGGACTTCTTCGAAGATTCCTCAATGGCAACCTCCATCTGTTGTTGGTGGGCAGTAAGGCTCTGAACTTGTTGCTCCAGAGCAGCAAACCTGGCTTCCGTGGCGTTCGAGTCGACCTCCATGGTACCTGCGTTGAACTTGTCCCAAACGTTCTGGGTGATCCTGGCTTCAACTTCCTTGATGGAGGTATGAGCATCTCCCTGGGGGGTGGGATTCGGAAGTCCAGGGGCAGGGGCCCACGGGTCGTTTTTCAGCCAGGGGTCGATGGCAGGCGCGGCTTCTTTGGTGCAGAGCTGAACCGTGGCGGAGTTGCCAATGATTTGCGCAGCAGAGTGCTGGGCAGGCTGATCGGCATCTGAAACCTTCGTGATCACAATCTCGCTTCCGTGGTAATATACCACATTGTTGGGTGGTGGAGTGCATGCTTGGACTCGCCACATATTGCCCAACGTTCCGTCCACAGTTCTGCATGGATGCAAGGGCCTCGCTTTCCATCCCCACTGGCCGCAGAGTTTGCTGACAGTGAGCCTGTCACAGCCGAATGGTAGTGGCCCAAGTTCGAAGGTGGATCGACTGCCGGAGGCTAGGAAGACACTGCCGGGTTTCAAAGTTTGGGCAACTGAAGGGGCATCTTTGAGACGTGAACGAATGCCAAGTCTGGAACCGACCCGGGCAAGACCAAGTGCGCCGGCAGTGCACTGTTGAAGTCGAGTCAGCTCAGCGATGTCAACCTTGGGGAGCCACAGGACCTGGTATTCCATGTGGGAGTCGCGGGCATCTAGTGAGCGAGGTTCCAGGAACAAGCCGTTCCGACCAGACAAACCCAAAGAAGCTTCAAGCTGGGTTTCCAAACACCGGACATTGACCAGGAAAACCTCAGCACGCTCGGCAGAACACGCTTGGAAGTTCAGAGAAACCCATTGCCGCCGCCAAACGTCAAGGACTGGATCCTCAACACAAGAGCCCGGAGGTGGGTGCCATTTGGAGCAAGTACATGGTTGGTCAGGTGAACCACCAGAGCAGGCCTGAAGAGGAGGCAAAAGTCCAAGAAGATACTTGACCGGTGCACGCACGACCTGATCCCAGTCCCCAACTGAATCACGGTAGATCGCAACCTTCAAGCAAGCTGCAGGCTCGTGGAGTGCTTCCGAGATGTCTTGGGCCGGTTTTGAAGTGACGACCTGTTGGCCGAGTTGAACCAGGCAAGCCGGGGCAAGGATAGGTTCTTTGTTAGCCTGGCAACGAAGGATGACCCTTTGGGTAGACCAAGTCAAGGCAGTGGAAATTTGACCAGAGTCGACATTGATCAAGACAAGTCCAAGACCGCCTGAGGACACCAATTGATTGGCACGCAGGTAAGCCGCCGCCTGTTCCACAGTGCACAAGACAACGCCTGAAGCAAAAGGTCCGATGTCCGCAAGATTGATTTGCCGAACTGGAGTGCCGTCCTGGAGGGCGAAAATTCCATCTTCGATCAAGAGTTTGGCAGGGTCAAGTCCAGGTGGGGGCTCAGGTTTGTTCGGCACCTTTTTGGATGCGGGGTTGGCCTTCTTCTTACCTTTCAGGCCTCCTTGAGCTGCTTTCTTGTTGACTACAGCTTCAAGCTCACCGGGGAGGACGATTTGGAATGGAGGGCGAACGTGGTTCGCAGCAGCTTTGAGGGCACGCCAAGGCTGTCCAGAGTTCACAGCCTGCTGTGTGGCCGCAAGTCCAATGGCCTGAATCAACAGGGAACCACGTTGCTTGACTTGAGAAGCATCAACCCCATGATCAAGTAACAACCCATGGAGACGGTCAGCTGCTTTGGGATCGAGACCAGCACCAAAAATCCATGGCCGGGGCACGCAGGGGTTGGAGTCCAGGTGAGCAACGAACAAAGACCTGCCTGTGGCATGCAATTGATATGCTTCTTCCTCAGATGTTGGCAACATCTTCCCTCGGAGCATGCTGTCAATGAAGCGCAGGGCACAAATGCCGCACAAAGTCTCAGCCGCAAACTGACGGTGGACGATGTGAGCCGTGAAGGTTCTGGAACCAACAGCAGTGGCGATTGCTTGGTGCAGGACCGAAAAGCCAGGGGGGGGAACCAGGGACATCCCAACTTGAAGCAATTGTGCAATGCTTGGTCCAAGTCCAAATGAAAGGAGTCCAATGCTTGTTGCAACAGACAACCCCAAGGATGGCAGTAGGCTGGAATCCAAGGTTACGAATCCATTGGCCAATCAATCCAGAGCTGGGTCGCTTGATGGCTTCGGCGCAAAGCAGTGGGTCCATGACTGCCCATGTGGGCTTTTTGGCAACTGACAACAGCTGAGTCAAATGAAACCATATTTCGTCATCCGCCCAGATCGTGCCTTGGTTGGCAAGGATCTCTGTCCTGGCAACTGAGGACATTGTTTGGTTCCGCAACGCAAGCATCAGGGACAGGTCGGTGACCGAGGGTTCAGTGACCAGAAGCAGGCGTTCGGCATCCAAGTTGGCAACTGGATCCAACACTGATGGAACAGCAAAGGAAGATGGGGCCTCAACAGGAGATGGTGCTGTGGGGGCGCCATCCACTGGGCTGTCAGCGATCCACGGAACCGTTGGGGAAATCTCCACATGTCCAAAGAGAGAGTCCGGGTCACCAGAGTCTTTGCATTGAGTGATCCACAAGCACAAGCCAGCCGCAGAGTGAGCAAGTGGCAAGTCCAAGCCAGAGCTGCAATCCAAAACACGCAAGGATTCAATGGAAGAGCCAACGAGTTCACAAGTCGCACCGACAACCGATTCCACAGTGTCTTCACACGAGCTGAGTTTCACCACGTATGCACAACTGTGACTTCATCAATTGATCCAAGGTGTCTGAATAGGACCCATGGGGTGTTGGACACATCATCAATCGGAAGGTCAAGCTCAATCACAGGGGGTTCAGGCAAATCCAACGGTTGGACTGGCAAGAAGGTCAGGGATTCTGCAATCTGTGTCATGCGTTCCGAGAGATGGTCCATAAGTCCAAGGAGATCGATAGAGCTAGAACCATGGAAAACAGTGTCCAGATGTTGTTGCAGTTGGGCTCCAATCCACAAAGCTTGAAACGGAGCAGCCATCTGTCCTAAGCCAGCCAGGATCAGCCTCAAGTCCGAGGGCCACACAATCTCAGGAACTCCGTTCAAAAGAGCAACCTCGGTCGGGTGAGGATGTCGCAGCAGGGGCAAAGAAGAGTCGGATTCAGAACCCATGGCAGGCAATGGCACCAAAAGTCCATAGATCCCTCTCTTGCTGAGAGTTTCATGTGAAAAACCCCCCGACCGACAACCGCAATGACACTTCAGCACTTGGCTTCCCCAAGAATGGAGGGCTGTCGGGGCTTTCCCATCCAATTTCAGAAACAACCTTCCCAAGTTCTGCTCATACGCCAGGAACTTCTCTAATTCATCGGGGTCCAGCACAAGTTGTTCGAGTTCAGCCGGGGACAGAACCAACGGACTAGGAAAGAGATCTCTGGGCACGGTCGGATGCTCGGATGCAAGAAATCCACGCAGTGAGACCTGACCTATGAACGGAGCTGTCAAAACGGCCCACCACCTTGCTCTTTTGGAAACCCAAACATCTTCCAGCCTAAGGTTCACTTCCGCAAGGTGGTAGCCACACTGCCGTGAAAACGAATCGACGAGGTTGCGGACCATGCTGTTGCTACCGGCATCCTGTACACATTCGAGGATCACTGCTACCGATCTCAGCAAAACTGCAGCACGAAGTGCTTTCGGCAGGGTCGATGACCTATTGTCATTGCACCCTCTCTGTTGCCCCCCTGCGGAAAAAGGTTGGCATGCAAAGCCACACATCAGAGTGGCAGGCTCCGGATGCAACCTGTGCAGTTGTTTCAAGACCTCGGTATCCCCAATGTCGCCAGTCACTACAGGGATGTCAGGGTGAATCTCCTGGAAAGCCTGGGTGAAGGGAAGACACCAGTCAGTTGCACAAACAGTGCGGATTCCAACCTGGCTAAATCCCATAGTTCCCACTCCGATCCCAGCACAAAGCTCAACCATGTTCCACATGTCTTCCCTGGTACACCGTCTATGGCAAAGCACTGAGTCCATGCCACCAACCTCGAAAACCGGCATTGGTGACCTGCAGATCAACTTGCAACCAAAGGCTGTGATGGCCTGGCACTCCTGCGGAATGTCGAAGGTCCCCAAAAACCTGGCATTGCGGCCACAAGGCCAAAGGCGCGCCAAAATGGAGCCTCCACCAGCTGAAATCACCTCTGCAACCACGTCAGATGTGGCTCCCAGCTCCGTGGCTGAATCAAACCCCCAAACAACGTCTGGTCCGGGGTCTCCCCACAAGGAAGCCATGGCGGTCAAATCCCAAAAGAACGAATAACCCAAAGTTGGTGTGCACAGCACTCCCCGCTGGAAGGGCACTTGGGCATGAGTGCTTAAATAAAAAATGTTCCAAACCACCAACCAGAATATCACTTACGGAAACGGCATCGTAAAAGCGAATGTGAAACCTCCATGCCAAAACACATAGGGTCCTTGAAAACAAAACATAGCGTTTCTATGTAGATAAAAGAACATTGACATCAGACATAATCAGAATGAATGAGCACATAGTTCATCATAGTTCTACAATCATCATCTTCCATCCATCCGTTCATCCTTCCATCATGAAGCTCCTCCTCCTCCTCCTCATCATCATCATCCATCAACCTCTATCAACCCCCGGTCTACCGAGTCCGCAACCTCTGATCTGTAGAGTTGCAATGCCACGGCCAAATTGTCAACACCTGGGAGAAATCAAGGGATGATCTCCGAAGCCATGGCGCTTCGCTGAAAGTCCATGAAAACCAACAAAAACACACCATGAAAGGATAGAGAATACATCATGTTCCGCTTCTTGTTCCATTCTATTCCACATTGTGTATATATGGCTATGGAATCCATACCTATTAATACCATTTTTAGGGGGATGAACATCCATTTACCAGCTATTTTGATGTTCACCAGGGGTACAAGGTTTTGACCCATCCCCATATGTTCCCATGTGCCCCTAATATTTTCCACATTTTCCCTATATGGGTTTTCTGTGTTTCACCGGTGCTGGGAAGGTCCCACGGAGACCCATACTCAGCATCAGCTCCGTGGTGTAGGTGCTGAGACAACGGAGGCGATGGCTTGGGGGGGTTGGCCGCGGGGAAAACCATGGGGAAAACCCGGCTTTTTGTTGGGAAAAACCATGGGAAAACCTGGCTTTTTGTTGGGAAAACCCATGGGAAACCCTAAGTTTTCCGAAAAACTCCCTAAAGACCAGAGACTTTCATTTTGGAGACCCACAACGTGGTGCATGTAATGACCACATGTTAGAACTCATAGGGCAAGTGTGTAAGAGATAATAAATACATAGAAGAACAGTTCGAGAGCTGGAAATTACCCAGGAAACATGATCGAAGCAACATCCTGCAGACTTGTTTTTGCTTGGACCCCTATGCAGGGAAAACGAGTTCTTAATGATTAATGGTATAAACATGATTATACCACGAGAGGATACAAATCATAGGGTGTCATCTCTGTCTGGTGTTGGTTGAGAACGAAGGGAAAAACCGTGGTTTTGAAAGTTTTCCCTTCAACCAAAGTGGGGACAAAAGCTTTGTGGTTCAACAGCCTGTTCGCAAAGTCATCCGGAAAATGCCACCTCCATCCACCAGTTTCCATGATTTTTCTCAATAACTTCGGTCAAAAGTTGGGAGATGGGATTTCATCAATTTCATATAGCAAAAGTCCTTTTTGGGTAAAAATAGCTTTGGGCCGGTTTGGTATACCCTCTGGTAACCTAACATAACTATGGAAAATCACCATGTTTAATGGGTAAATCCACTATAAATGGCCATTTTCAATAGCTATGTAACAAATTACCAGAGGGTACCCTCAAACAAACATGTCGTTTTTGTTGGGGATTTCTTGCCCTTTATTAATCAACTAATAGGAAAAGGACATCCTCTGCGATATTCACCTCCTAACAGGTCGTCACTCCCCACCTTGTCATGAGGCGTCGGCCTGGTCACCAGCCCGTTTTGATTGTGAAAGAATCTATGGCAGAAATTTCTGTAACATTAAAATAATTTGAGTATATGAGGTCTTTTAAGTAACTAAGTATTTTATCTTTGTATAGGTTTCTTGTTTTAAATGTTGAAGGTGGTATGAATATGATTGTATGACTGTATGACTCTTATAAGGATTGTTTCCATGGTTGGAAACTGTTGTGAAGTTTCAAGAGTTGCTAGTTGATGATATTGGGTCCATTTTGAGACAGTGATCTAGGAAGCTCAGAAAAGAATGGAACATGAACATGTGAATCTGGACTATAGCATCATCTTTTTTTAAGGTTTGGGGATGTTTGGGGTATCTTCAAGTATCTTGTCTACCAGAGAGGGTAATGACGGTCGTGGTGAAATCGTTCCAAACCCTGCACTTCAGGTCCAGTGGCTGATTCTTTGAAATTCAAAACGCGCCCCGCCTGTATGCTCAATGATATGTTTTACTGATCCAAAATTGAAGAATCTTCATGAATCTTCTATTTTGGAAATTTCTGGGAATGGAAGGGAACATGGACCAAAATTGGTCTCGAATAAATACTGAAGCACCGTGAAGAAGCAAGACTTGGGGTTGAGGCAACCAATTTTGGGTGGAAAGGGTTCGCCTTTCCCGGCCCCGTGCAGGGCGGTTTTGTTGAATGGGTCAAGTAGCAAACCTCTGAAAGCCTGATGTAAGGTAGCCAAGATATGGAGAAAATCTATGCAAAACCCCAATCTTATGGGCTAATCATGGCTAAATCATGGCTAAATCATGGCTAAATCATGGCTAAATCATGGCTAATCTATTAATCATTATCAATCTATGACTATGCTAGACTACGCCCTCAAAAAATACAGGAAAATCTGAATCCAGTGCTCCAACATCTTTCTTTGCCGGGCCTCCATCTTTGGGGCAGCCAAACTGTGCGGCTGCATAAAGCATTACCAAAAGGTAGGAAGCCTCAATGCACCGAAGGAGGGAAGCAGTGGAAACCTGGAGACTATGGGTGAACTCATCTAGATCATCTCTATCTGTACATCCTGGGTCGTTATTTTTGAACTGCATTTTTGTTCTTAATGTTTTTGAGGGTCCCTGCATTACTAAAGATCAACAAACCAGAAACAACCTATACAAAGGCGCGGGAGGAATGGAAGTATGCTGCTTCAGCTTGCATCCCACCAAAGCCGCTGTGACCCAACCGGCCAAGTCTAGTAATGTGGGTAATGCCATAAACCACCCCATATGGGGAACTATTTATGGTGATTTGGGGGATGGTTTATTATGGTTTTACCCACATTATGTAAGGATCCTCCAACAACTTGTCCCTCATTGTAGGATCTCCAGCCGATATACGAAACAGCCACCGGATGTCACCGGATCTCCAGCCCTGATTTCGCCTCTGGAGAGAGATCTTCCCCGTTGGCAGGTGTACTGGTGACGACCTGCTGGATCAAGTTATCCACTAAAAACTGCAGAACCTCAGCACTCGGCGGATGACGGCCGGGATGCAGACATTGGGTGGACCTAGACCCAAGATTTCATGGGTAACAGCGGTAACAGTATCATCATGGGGATAATACCTATTTCTTCTACTTGGAGAGTTCTAGGTACCCATAGTACCCCGTTTTATGGGATATTTAATATATATTTATTGGATTTTATTGGGATATGGATTTTGCTTTACCTCATAGCCCCCGAATGAAGTCGGATAGTTGGGATAGTTGGAGTTGGGGTGATGATGGCAAACACCGGATCCCACATTTACTTGTGGCCAGAACAAAAAGGATCGTCGATGCAAACTGGTCTGGAAGTGTGAGTAGTGTGCCTCCAAGTATTGGGGGAATTTTCTCTAGAGAGGGTTTTTGGATCAAAAGTCTATGCTAGAAAACCGCACCAAGATCAGTGATATCTCTATCTGACTCAACCTTTCTGAATTTGAAAGAAGCTTGCATTTGACTCCACAAAGCAAAGGGGTTCGTCCCAAAAAAGGGGCACCCAAGTTCGATATAAGCCAGCTATTTTTGGGGCCAAATCTATACTGGACCCATGTTCAGCCCCAACTTAGGATTCAACTGTTTAGTTCAGCTCTTAATGTTAGCTATTTTTATACCAAATATTCTTCTGTTTTTTCCCCAAGGATGGATCCACTGTGGGCAGATTGTAGGAATAAATGCCACCATAAACCCATCACAGATTAGGTTTGCGACTAGTTAAAATATATGAAAATACAGTTCCGACTAACTCTGCAGTCATCCCGATGTTCGCCATTTTGATCCATAAATCCCAGGATTATTGTTCAAGTCATAAATACCAACAAGTTACCCTCTGGTAAACAAACAGTTTCTATTGAAAATTGCCCATAGAAATAGTTGATTTACATTGATTTACCCATTAATAGCATGGTGATTTTCTATAGTTTTCCCATTAAAAATGGTGATTTTCCATAGTTTTCCCATGAAAAATGGTGAGTTTCCATAGTTTTCCCATGAAAAATGTTAGTTTACCAGGCCGGGTACCCAACAACGATATCGCATTTTTATCGCACGTCCGCAGTAAACGCCGAGCAACGAAAGGATCGGCCAAGCTGGCGCTGACCTCCTCCTCCATCTTGAAAGAGGTGACAGCATCCTGCCATGTCTCGGTGGAAAAACCCGAGGGGCCCAGTGAAAGAGACTTATAACCCATAGGATCCATGTATGGTATATATATGCTAACATTTGGGGTATATTGATGGTAAATGTTACCATATATAGCATACATGGATCCTATGGATAATAGGTTTGGTAAAGTTTGGTACATCCAAGTTTCGGATGTCATTCTGTTAAGACCAATGTAGAACCAAAAAACCTTCCCAAAGCACTCACATAAGAAGCTCCCGTGTGTTATGTCCCAAGGGAGGCATTGCAAAGTGCCATAAGTCGCAACAAAATGTGCTACTCCTTGAATCTCCACCCATATTATGCCACTGATCCAAGATGATCCAAGTACCAGGATGAGTAAAGTCCAGTACCAATGGGTCCAATGTGTCACCATTTTTCTAGCTATTTAAGTCTAGGGTCTAGCTTTATCAAGCAGCCTCCTAACTGATTCCAACTTGCCAAATACATGCCAAATACAGATTCCAAATGTCGCAAGGGTGTTTCTGTCAACTCTTAAATATGGGTTACAGCAGACCCTCTTCAGGGGTAGAAGAGCAAAATCCATCAACATAATATCCCAGTTAAACATCACGTTTGGATTCTTTTGAAGTCTTTTGGGTCCCTAAATGATATAATCTTGGTGATTTAAGTGTAACAGTTATGGCAATCAGCAGTTCGCGCCTGCCCAACCAAAATGTCTTTTAGGGCCTTGATCAACGGATCAAAGTCCTGCGCGATCGATTGGGTTTCCGGTGGTCCCTGAAACCAGTCCATCGAAAAAAAAAACCAAAAAAAACAGCCTCAAAGAAAAAGGAGATCATTCCATCACCATCACGATGCATTAATGATGAAAACACATTCTCTGCATGTGGATCTCTCTCTCTCTCTCTCTCCCCATCGCTGTCAGGTCACCCTGGCCCAGCTGCATGTGGATGACTTTTGGATTCTTTTGGGGTAAATGTGGTCATATGGATGAATAAACATGAATTACCATGGGTTCGAAATGGAAATGAGTCAGAATTAATATATATATATATATATAATGATTGGATTTTCGATTTTGACGCTAATAATCTCCCCAACCACTTGTGGTAGAACAATCAACTACTTGACGTGGCAATCCACATTGTAAAGCTACAATGTAGGGATGATTGATACCAGCCATGTGTGGGAAACAAAGTATCCTTGGGGATGGTTCATGGCATTGGATGCATTGGGCAATTATCTACCACAAGAAAACCAGCATCCTCATCATCATGAGGACTTTTTCCAGATGAAACCATATGAACCCACATTAAGCCACAAATTCAACATCTCATTTTTCACAATATTAAACATGATTAAACCCCAATCCCATGAAATCCCAGTGACTCCGATGAAATCCCAATGTGTAGCTCAACCCCATGGAAACTGCACCGAGTTTAAAAACCATCATGAGGAACTGCACCGTGCCCCAACCTTCATGCTCATTGGCTTGGTCTTGCTCACAAACAAACGCTCGTTCATCTGAAGCGTGCCCTGTGGCGAAGATTGGCTCTAGTAACTTAGTAATGAGAAGCCATGTATCTCTCCATGTAGATTAACCAAATTAACACAAAAAAAGAGCTGAAGACTGGGAAACGTGGAGATAAACAGGAAATATCATAGAACGAATATCCTGAATATCCTGGAAACATTAGTTTCGGCATCTTTTTGGGGACTGCTATCCCTTCCAAGGAGAAATGTTTGGCCCCTTCCCATTTACCCAGTAATGAAAATATTGAGAAATAATGGGATATAATATCATCACGGTACCAAAAATAATGGGATTTGTTGGAGACAATAAAAAGGAAATTTTGGAGCACACAAATATTATGGGTTAACAGGTCATATAGCGGTCAAAGTTACCCTCCTGTAAACTAAAGTACTGTAGATGTAGAAAACCAACTAATTACATATTTGTAGATCATTTCTTGAGGGTTCTCAATGGGTTTTCCACATCCTTCCGTATGTTTACCCCAGGGTAACACCTACACAAACAAGTGCAAAGAACAACGGCCAGGGGCGATGTTTCCTTCATATGGCCACCCCAGCCGGCCCACTCCCACCGCAACCCCCTGATCTACCACTAGAACTGCGGAACATATGACAACAACAACAACAACAACAACAGGTTTCGCGCTAGGTCATTCCCACCCATGAGGATTCAATGCGCCCCCAAAGGGGACTAAGGGGACCCCCAGGAATTGATGGTTAACAAGCGATTTCTTAGTGGTTGATGGCTCATAAAGCCTTTGATCACTTGAGGCCCCCACCACTGCCCTGACGAAATCCGTCAAAGGGTCCCATTCTGTCCCGCCAGCATCCACGAAAGGTGCTCGACCTGGCGTTCATGGCCGTTGCGAAACCCATGATGATCAACCACGGGTTTGGAGTATACCCCATGTTCAAAGAAAACCATACAAGTGGGGGCATTTCCTCACAAAACTGATTTCACACTTACAAATGAACAATGGGAAACGTGATGAAACGTGCAAAAATCATGACATGATTCAAATGTTCTGGCTCAAGACTGTGTTTTCTTGAAATATCACGCGTTGCCGTGCAGCTTGCACCAAGCAGGCTCCGTACCATCCGAAACAGTTCAAAATGGATCCCACATGGTTTCAAGCACACAGCAGTGTAATCTCCTATGTATCTACCACATTTATAAATTGGTTTTCTGATGTTTTCTTCTATTTTCCCATCCAGAAATGGGAATTTCTGCCAGGTGCCAAGTGAAGTTCTCCCCCACCTTTCCGCTCGCCGGTGAAGGTGCCATGCATGGGCTTTGGCCTCGGCTGGTGCCACAACCATGGCAGCCTATCCAAAAGTTGGGAGATGGGGGGGGGCCTATACATATGTATATATATATATACATATGATATAATATAATAAGTATATTATGGCTGTATACAGAAGCACTTATACCTGGAATTGCACCCTTATATATATGTTTCCCCAAAATATGGTGCTTGATTTTCCACAGCCCACCGCCTGGACGACCCCGGATTCCATAGACCCCAAGGATTTCGTTTCGGACTGCAGGAGTCTGACTATGCATGGTACTGCAGGATTCTGGGGATTAACGATGAAAAATCACCATTTGAAGCCAGGAAGTTTAGAAAAAACTATGAAAAGTATTATCCTCTTCTAAACTCCCTTCGATGAAAGCAAAAAACTATGAAAGATATTGATAAATCCACTATTTCGACTGGGCCATGTTCAATAGCTATGTAAACGTTTACCAGAGGGTAATCCGTAATGATGTGATTTTTCCAGCTCCGAAAGTGACCCAAGATGATGCCAAATCATGATTTGTGCATGCACATGGAATTGACATCAAATCAATGCCTACATGAATCAAACTTAGTAGGCATACGGTTAGTTGAATCAGTATTAATGGAATTTCAGCTATCCAAAAAAAGTGAAGCTATACTCTATAGCCAATGACAAGATATGACAAGATAATCAACAGGTCATAGGAGTAGACCGTCCCTTGTCGCTGGTTTTGTTAGATGTAAATGTAGATCCTTACAAGCGACTTACTAACTAAACAGATCACCCAAGCCGGGCACTGGGGGGCTTGTTATCTTAACGGATATAGCATTTCTTAGCCATGATAGTCCAGCTGGGAATTCATGAATGAGCACCCGCGTTTGGATTGCAATTAGGTACAGATCCCAATTTTGAATGGGATAAGTGGGTCATTCCACGAGCTTGGAGTCTCGCCCTCACCGTGGCTGAATCATCCCGTCCAAAAAACAGAACATTCCAGTTCATAGGGTGTTCATTCTTGGAATTGCTTAAGGAACCTCCCTCCCCAAAAAAAATCCATACAGATTCGCTAGTGGATTTACCATTGGGAAAACCAAACTACCCTCTGGTAAACTAACATAGCTATGGAAAATCACCATTTATAGTGGATTTACCCATTAAAAATGGTGATTTTCCATAGCTATGTTAAATTACCAGAGGGTAATCTTCAGCAAATCAAGGCAAAATATGGGGAACCTCCCCGAAGACTTTCCTCGGTGTCCCTTCTCGGTGTCCGTGCCCAGAGGACCGCCATATCCCATTGACAAGCTGGTCCTTTCACAGGCCAACACAGGCGCAGATCGAAAAATGAATCAATTGATCTTTCACCAGATATGTTTCAAATGTGACACCTGATAAAACATGGATTGGTTTAAGGGAAAATCTAGGAAAGCATAGGAAAGCCCCATATTTAATGGGAAAATCTATGGTTTCCTGTAAATTTTCCCTTAAACCAATCCAATCATTTATACATGGACTGATAAATGCAGTGCTGAATTGCTGTCAGGTTGGTGAATAAAATATGATAAAATCAGGATCATCTTTCAGGGCGTCATGTTCCACTTTCATCGATCTTTTGGGGGTTTTAGTCCACCATTTTGGTTGGGCAATGTGGAAAACAACATCATGCATGTTTTATGGGGATGGTTTGCATCATATGGTTTTGGTGGAATTGGGGGTTGTTTGTGGTTGGTTGTTAGTAATAAATCGTAATACCTCACCAGGCTGTGGAAAAACGGCCATTGGCATCCATTGGCCATTTTTGGATAATTCCCCAAAATATGACCATCATTCCAGTAATGTCGCAGTGAGGTCGTTATAATCTATGCAAATGAATCCCCTCTCATGGTTGCAACTATTCGTTGCTAGCATCCCACATGAACCCAAGAGTGAATCACTCAAAACATCAATGTGTTGGTGAAATCACCATGTTTGATGCACCAACCTAAAATATATAAATACAGCGATGTTAACATAAATCCGCTAATGCTAACCTTTACAAATCCGAGTGATGTCGTGATGTCATCAGTACAACTACACCACCCGGTCTTGAGACCCCGCGCTCTGGCAAATGTGCACTGACAGTGGTATACCTGGCTATTTCCCGCCTTGCTAGGATGTGAAACACCCCAACATCTCCCATGTTCTTTACTGGTATGCCCTTTAGGGAAACAAAACAACCAGACTTGCATAGAAACCTGGACCATCTATGCGCACACATGTTACATATTTGTTTGAACGAAACAGCACATTGTATTCGTGTGGGGAAAGAAACGTTGATTGGCAAAAAAAATTTGGGGGCTTCAAAGAAACAGTTGAGTTTGAAGAGGTCTCTGGCCCCTTTCTGCAGGAGTGGGAAATCAAAGCACATCATCACCTCACTAAACCTCTTATTCAAGCCAACATGGCATTGCCATATGTGACAGCCCGGTGGCCAAATGTTGCCGTTCGATTGCAAAATGTCGCTGCTTGGTTGAGAAGTGTGTGTTTTCTTCCTATCGCACTCTTAATTATTCCATCTTCAAAATTTCTTACCAAGACACTATGTTTTGTCATTTGACGTTGGCAATTAAACTTGTGGTCTCAGGTATGCTTCTAGGCACGAAAATCAAGCACACAAAGCTGGAATGAAATGAAGCACTGACCGCAATAGACCCAAAAAAGCGGCTGATAAAAAGCATTTGGAGGTGAAAACCGATTTTGCCAGGAAAAGACAATGTGAAATTTGTCCATACCTGGGACGTGGGAAGTTCCAGGGATATCCTACGGCCCAGCAGCCAAAAGGTGCCCAATCCCCCATCCCCATCAGATGCAGCCGATGGCACAGTGCCACTTGCGCTGGTCTGGTCGAATGTGAGTCGGTTTCCCACCACCTTGCCAGCAACGGCAGTGATGCCCTTGAGCTCCTCGGTTCAGGGAACACGGGAATGAACGCTGCATCGATGGGGATCCAAAGTGATCCAAGATGATCTACATATGTATATGCATATATATATATACCATCTGGTTATGACTAACATAGCCATAGAAACTCGCCATTTTTAATAGGGAAACCATCTATTTCTATGGGCCATCTATACCATGGCTATGTTAAATAACCAGAGGGTATATATATATATATATATGTGTGTGTGTGTACAATAAGAATATATAATATAGGTAAGACTCGAACCCCAGGTGTGCCAAGATAAAAACGGCACAAGCAACTGCCAAGCATAAAATGGGGCCATAGGGGAATTGCCTGCAAAATGCAGACTGGGACGGTGAATTTCTCGGCATCCCGGCGGAGTTGCCCGTCAGGGTGCCGTTGGGGCCTTGTTCCTCAGGACGGACACGGCACAATTTGAGAGACCCGAGAGAGTCCCGAAGTCGGACTTCATCAAACACCTGGGAAACCAACATTTTGAATGGGGGAAACCATGGGAACCACTGGTTTCCAAAATTGAAACGCAATTGAAGTATAATTTATACTGAAATTGAACCTTGAACATCCTTGAACCAAACTACGATTTCACCCTGTACGCCACGAATTCAAATGGAATCATCGCTGGCTTTCACTCGTCAGGTTAAATTGCTGGAGTCAAGTCTCGTTGCAGAAAACCTTGGAGTTTGTGCTCCACAAAGCGGAATGGTTTAGGCTTGCCAGCTGGACTTTCCGGTCAGGGTTTCCATGTTTTGAGATAAATGGATGGGACCATATCAGCGAATGAAGGTTTCCTGGAAATCAGAAACCTTCCGCTGGAAATATGAAAACGTTGTGCTTCACTTACATTGCGACAAGCTGGAATTTATACCCTGTTTGGTAAGATCAGCAGGCTCCTAACCCAACTCCAAGGGCACGGGAGTGGTTTAGGAATTGATAACTGAGCCTTTAACAGGGCATCTACAGCAACCCCCAAATTCTCAAGGGAACATCATGTACAACATCGTGGAAACTCTTTTTCGGCATCTGTTTGATCCTTCCTTGCTGCACTTACAATCATTAGATATCTGATACAAGTATATACAATTATCCCATATCCCCATTGTACCACCATTTTTGTTGGTCCTGGAAAACTCTACTATCTCTTAGAGGACCATCTTTTCCGGGCGACTTTGCTGCTCCGCGGCGCAATGGGCGCTACGCGTGAGACATTCCCGGGCGTTTTGTGCGACAATCTGACCCCTCTCTTGGTGGCAAGGAAAATATACTATATTGCACGCACAATTTGTTTACAATCCATGAGAAATGTGGCAAACCTAGCCAAATACACACACATATTGTACACATTGGGACGGCATGCATATACATACATATATATATATGTATGCATGTACATGTCTATATGTATATATCACTAAATTTTTACATATAGTAAACCCCCATATTGAAATCAGTTTGATAGCCTGCTCAGTTTTGGGAAACAATGCCTATTATTGTACACGGTACCTATGCATGTGCATATGCAGTTTCAAAAAATCAAACGCGTATATTCGAAATCACATTCACACTAAACACAATAAACATGATCTATTAGATTATTCATCTTGAATTTGTAGGTGTGCTTTTTTGCTAGCATGTTTTTTCATCATTTTCATCCGTGGCAAAGAACGTGCATTGTAACAAGAGTTTCTCGGGGCGTCGATGATCCTGCGACATCTCGGGCTTTACCCGAAACTGTGCCTTCAAAGGAAGGTGCAAACGATGCAGGAATGCAAAGCAATGGCTTCCGACAAATAACATTTTGGATTTGTAATTTTAAATGATTTATGTATCCGATATCCCATTTTCTTACACAGCATTTCACACACATATTATACATATTTTAGGTAATTGTCCATTCTTACCCGATAAAAAATATATAATAGATTATAATAGAAACACCAAGTCATATCTATCATTTCACCAACAAAAACGGTGATTGAAGCAACACAACTTTAGTCATTTATGGCAGAACCAAGAGCCTTCACATGGCTGCATCGGCGGCGCTAGAAACTTTGCCAGGATTTTGTTGCTGTGAAACTCTCTGCGACGTCATGGCTTGAAGCTGGGTGGGGGAACTCGGGAACTTAGATAGATATCCTTCGTCTCAAAACACTGAAAAAAAACAACACTTGTTGAAACAATCTATGTATGTTTATCTACCTATCTATTTTATGTGTATCCATATGGTGTGCAAATATCCAGATGGGTCTACTATGTGTTTGTGTATGCAAGTACAGTACATGGGTATGAATATATATAACTGCGGATGTGCATGTATGGCCAAGCGTTGCTTGTCCTGTATGGTCTATAAGACGTTCTTTGAGTGAAGCTGGCAATATCCCGTCCATAGGGCCCCTGTAAATACAGTGTTGATCATCGTGTGTACATAGATCATGTACCCCCATGTGTTGGACCACCAAAAACTCCTGCAAGCCATCATGTACCAGCAAAATCGGGACGGAACATAGTTGATAATACAGTAACTGGTTCATATATGGTAAATATACATACACATATATACATATAATGCACATATATATATTTATATGTATATATATATATACATTATTTACATACATATATATATAGAGATAGAGATATATATACATACATATATAGATATATACACGTATAAATATGCACATAGGTAAAACATACGTGTATATATATATATATGCATTTGTCCTATTAACACTTGCACTTTGAATGACTTTAATGGACTGCTTACACCTTGATTGAACATTGGAGTCTGCATCATTCTTGCTGGATGTAGTCTGGCACCCTGCACCCAACTCAACCTTCTTCCGGCCCAATGCTCCCGCATGGGCTGCGAGCAAAACAGTTGAGATAGTCTGGGTTCATGAGGGAAAAAAAACGCATAGCAGGTGGATCTGGTTTCTGTCCTTCTACATGTTCATTAAACAATCTCAGATTACAGTTTACACCACTCCCATGAACCCAGTAGTAATTGAGATCAAACAGGGAATCATTGAAAACTGAGAATGAGGGAAACATTCTTGGGAGAAAGCAAAACAACAACTTGGATAAAATGGAATCGTCGTGGAGAGTTAATGAAGTAATTGAGAGACTTGTGCAACGAGTGGATGTTGCTTTGGATATGATGGGAACATTATTGAGATGTGGTAGGATACACATATATAACAAGCATGATTAACTACTCGAATTCACACAAACATTCCACTAGAACGTCCCGTTTTGACTAGGATACCGTTTTCATGAAGTCTTATTTCGCTATCACTGAAACATGATTGTTTCAGGTAAAGAAAAACAAATCAGATATAACGTACACAATGCGTGATTTGAAATAATTGGACATATTATATATATATATCTTTATATTGTCAACTATACATCAGTGAAACTATAAAATTTATATATGATGATAAAACCTAATAGATAATAACAATCTCTATTATATATATACACTGTATTTATATATATATATATATACACATGTACTAATACACCCCGCAATATAAACGCAGATGTAACGTATTGTATAGTTATGGTTCTGTGTCTAGAATTCCGACCTCTTACAAGTACCTGGAAGCCCCGTTCACGATTGTTCTCAGGATGTCTATTGGCTGCATCGCAAAATTGCAATGGTTTGGCAAGCAAACATAAGGAGAATTCACGGTGACATGTGGGCTTCAAACTACTTCAAACTAGGCCTGAAAATCCGTAAATCCTGGGATTTTTTAATCAATTTTTATCAGTTTTCTACGGTCACGTTTTCCTGAGAGACGGCCTTTCCGGCTGCTGATGATCAGCATCCCTCGTTCTCAGGCAACCCTGCCACGCCCCAACAACTCAGCGTCTAATGCCCAAAGCTTGGCCACCTTGATGGGATCACCGCGCGGGAGACAAGAACTTCCCTGTGGCTTGAGTTGCCCTATCTTCATTTTTGGATGGTTTTGGATGGTTTTGGGATGTTTTGGGATGGTTTTGGGATGGTTTTTGGATGGTTTTGGTGGATGCATGTGGATGCTGAATGTTGATGAATGTTGCTTCCCGTGATTAGCAGATTGTAATGAACATCGGAAAGTACTATGACAAATAGAGATTCTACTAGATCACCAACTGGGTATGTCTGAGCATGGTGTATACACCTCAAAATGATCAGTTTCTTTTGGGAACAGAATGATGACCCACAGAGTCGGAGAACCCCAGGAAATTCAAACAAACCACAAATTGGGGACTGGTGACTAGTCGGCATCCGGTGCCCGGTGCGTCCCGTTTTTGTTTCACGAAACAAGGCGCAGGAAACCTTTGGGCGGTTCACGAATATCTGAGAAATCATGGTTGTTGATGATTACCTGCTTGTTAAATCTTGTAGATATTAGCGGTGATGGTTGGTGGTTTTTGGTTGTTTTTCTGGCTGTGGCTCCTAAAATCCTGATCGTGGGTCCTAAGTCAACTTCGGAAGCGTTAGGGGCACCCGTTTCCAACGAGAACATAGATTTGCAGGACCTTTTGCAAATCTATAAATCATAAACATGAGTGGAGTCTTCATGACATGAATGAATTCGAAACTTCACAGGAAAGCAACCATTGGCAGTTACAAATTTGTGGGTTGCTCTTGAATCAACCCATTGACTGGTCTCAACCAACAAACAACTACATGAAATTGTGTCCAGCAGGTGTGACCTGTACGCCTCCAAAAACTGTTTTGTTCTGTGACTATAACATTCACACACTACATCAAGTTCTGCCGTCTGTCCTTTATATTCTAAAAATATATAATGCATATATTTGTTTCATTAAAATGTGGTTTGCAAATCCAAGATATCTTGAACGAAAAAATGTATATATCTATTTAATTTGGAATGTATCATATGGATATATATATATATATGTTATGTATTTGCACCGTTTTTCATCCAGTTTGCTATAAACATTCGATATTATGCCAAACATAGCAAAAAATTGTCCCATTTAGCTATATTTCGATTATTTAGCTATCAAAAAATGATTCACATTCAACTCATGAGTCACTACTTCTTAGCAAGTCTTATACGTCTTATACTCAAACCACCAAGCTGAGATACATCCGCATCCTTCTTCGCAATGTCCTCGGCCGTCGGTTTGGTCTCCTGCCGGGCTTCAAGACGTGTCACGGGAATCGGAGGAAAAATCACTGCTATAATCTGCCATATGGGTCTGGGTCATGTCACATTAGCAATACCATCTGGTAAGCTATTGAACATTGCCATAGAAATAGTGGATTTACCCATTAAACATGGTGATTTTCCATAGCTATGTAACGTTTACCAGAGGGTAACTAATTCCCCCACTGCACCAAGCCCTGCCTCTCCCCTAATTAGATATCTAAGGCCATAAGTTATTTCTAATCTATCAAAAATAACATCCTGATAACATTCTGGACAATTTTCATCCCATAAGTTATTTCTAACCGATCAAATCCCCATAAAAATGTGATTGTCCATAGTAACTATAAATGATTTATAGTTGATTTACCTATTAAAATTATGATTTATAGTTGATTTACCTATTAAAATTATGATTTTTAGTTGATTTACCTATTAAAATTATGATTTATAATTTATAGTTGATTTACCGATTAAAATTATGATTTATAGTTGATTTACCTATTAAAATTACTAAAAACAATGGTGATTTTCCATAGCGTATGATACAAAAAGCACAAGGGGCTTTTTACCTCCATCCCGTCCTCGATCCAAATGTTACGCCAGGCCTGCAGCAACAAGGCTGCTGCGACAGCTTGAAGCTGAGCCCTTTTTCTGGTCATGCAACCATGGTAACCCCAAAACAATCAATCAATATATATATATATATTAATATGTATATTAATATGTATATCAATATGCATATATATATGCATATATGTATAAAAAATATAATATATTGCTATCATTGTTAGTTATCTTTGTATTATATATATATATACATATATATATATATATATTACATGTTTCGCTAAAGTGGGAGCTTACTCTTCTATACCGTGGGTTGCTAGAATCACAACCCACCAATTCAAAGCTAGGGGACTTACTCATCCGGAAGCCGTACGCAAGCGCAACGACAGGGGACCCAACTTCTCAACTATAGCTACGGAAGCCATGGTCCATTGTAGATGAAGAAACCATTACAATTACAAATTAATATGGTGATTTTCCAAAAAAAAGCTATGTTCAATCACCAAAGGGTATGTCTCAGTACAGTTGCGAAGAATATATGCTGGTATATGTACATATATACCCTCTGGTTATTCAACATAGCCATGGAAAATCACCATTTTTAATAGCTAAACCCAGTTGTTCACCATCTATTTCGATTAGGGCCATCGAAATCCCATGGCTATGTTAGTCATAACCAGGCCGGGGATGAATGTTTCATTGAACATGACACCTGTTCCACCGATGGCATCCACCTCCAGATTTCGGATCATCTGGGAATGCAAGGGCTGCAAGCCCGGGAAGACCCGGACCTCCTCGCTGTTGCATGCTGTTGCAGCATGGAACGTTGCCACTGATCTGGGAGGATTTTGCATGGTAAAATGCCCAAGTGATTGATATATTTATATGATTTTATATGTATATATAATCCGGAAAAAATTAACATAGCCATGGAAAATCACCATTTTTAATAGGTAAATAAACTATTTCTATGGGCCATGTTCAATAGCTATGTTAGTTTTGCAATGGGTAAAGTTCTCCAAGTTATTCCACATTATCCAGCAAAAAAAAAATACGTTATATCCAGCACGGACTCCTCCGACAGTTTGGACAAATCGAATGAGACCCCATAATGCAACCAGAATCACCAAACAAATGGACACATGAGTTCATTGGTTTTCTTGGGAAAATCTTCACCGGAAAACCCATGGGTTTTTACCATGGCCATCCTACAAAATCCCATGGCTTTCATCGGATGAAAGCCACAACGACTATGGTTTTTCTAGTGGTTTATAGTAGTTTATAGTGGTTTATAGTAGTTTAATATGGTTTATAATGGTTATATAACTGGTTGAAATCTGATGTTTATGACATGAAATACTGGTTGGTGGTATACCTACCCCTCTGAAAAATGATGGAGTTCATCAGTTGGGATCATGACATTCCCAATCTATGGAAAAATAATCCATTCATGTTCCAGTCACCACCAACCAGTGATTATTAACCATGATTAACCATGATTAACCATCATTACCCCATACTAAACCAATGTTCCAGTCACCACCAAGCAGTGAATCAAATGATCTGCAAAACCCAACATCCAGTCACCACCAACCATCCATATGGTACCCCAACATCCCAGTGCTTGACAGCTTGATCCTTACCTATCAAAATTCATCAAAACCTGCACGACGAGCATACCCCATGTTCAGACCCATCCACATAATTTATATTGGCAACATATTGATTTGTACCAAAATTCTATGTCTTGTAGCACCGGACCTCCTGATTAGGACATATAGTTTCATATCGCAATATAGCTTTCTATATTTTACAGAATTGATGTATGTATAATATATGATGACAATTACATAATTTTGTGCCACCATGTGCGAATGTATACGTATTTGTCTGCATATATAAAATAAATGAATAAATAAATACATGAATAAATAAATAAATGAATAACAATCACCAACCGTTAGGACATTCTGATTCGTGGCAAGCAGCAGAGGCAGCAACGAAAGGGGCCACCAGAAAGTTGATGAAGCCATGTTGCGAGCCAGGACGGTTCACCTGCTAGACGTTCTGATGGATTTCTCTCAGGTCGTCGTTTAAAAAATCATCGAAGTAGAGCATCGGAATTCATCAAATATGTACCCTCTAGGAAACTAACATAGCTATTGAAAATGGTCATTTATAGTGGATTTACCCATTGAACATGGTGATTTTCCATAGTTATGTTAGTTTACCAGAGGGTATGTATGTAGAATATTATACTGGTTGGTGATTTCAACCCCTCTGAAAAAATGAAAGTCAGTTGGGATTAAATGAAAAAATAAAATTCATGTTCCAAACCACCAACCAGATTTATAGATGTGGATTTTCCACTATAAACCATCCAGTAATTGGGTACCCCCATGACTAATGCTATAATGTACCCAGATATATAAACCAGTATATAGATTAAACACCAACTATACATAGGTAGTGGTACGTTTATAAACCAACTATAGGTATACAAACCAACTATAGATATGGTTTTCCTATGGTTTTCCTATGGTTTTCCACCCATATATATATATATATAACACAACGGCCTTGTTCATAGCGCCCACTTCTCGACCTCCGAGTCCTGCCGCCCCAAAGGAGCGCGCCTTGTGGCGGTCGTTCAACATCCCCACGGGGATTCCCAGGTCCTTCTCCTGACACATGGGATGGAAGGTTGTCATGGTTCCGGAGGGTTAACTGGGCTTTATAATGGATATTAACCAGGATATGATATGATTAGAATATGATTGTAATATTAAAAACAAAAAACAGATGTTAAGGTGATATATCTATAGTCTATGTAGCAGCTGCTTTATAAATAGCACCCCCAAAATAGATGCGAAAAAATACATTGGAAACCTGAAAATGATAGCCCTAGAGTTTCTATCAGAACATGCAACTAAAGGTGAACTCGCCACCACTCCTCCACTGTAAGAGAAGTACAGCAGCCACAGCACAACCGATAGTATGATAGTTGGAGCTGTTGATGTATAGGAGCTGAGCTGAAAGCCAGAACCTTTTTTTGGCAATACTAAGATGCTAGGCTTAGCTTAAAAAAAAGAGACAAGACAAAGAACAGGAAAGAATTGGAAAGAGAGCGAGAGAGAGAGAGAGAGAGAAAAAAAAACGAAACTGGAAGAAGAAGGATCAAACCGAAGAGGAAGAACATTAGGAGAGAAGAGGAAAAGGGTCCAAGTAGATGAACCAAACAGATCAACCACACAACTCACATCACATCACTAAAAATCGATGTTGTCAAGTTGTCATGAGAGCTTTTTTGACCATAGAATGAAAAATGCAGAAAGTAACGTTTATTGTTGTCGTGATTATGTTTGGCTGTCTTTCGCCTGACTGTCATTACTGGATTGCTACTGACGCCATTGCTCATTCCCTCCATGCTGGGAAATCTACACGGCGAATGTGGTATGATGCAACTAGATATGCTTTGCATGGGAAAGCTTGGTGGTATCATTGCTTCTATCATCATTCGCAATATTTCACACACTCGAAATTAAACATGGAACCAACCAAAAAAAAAAACATTGCCATATCCAAGTGCGGAACGATACCCTCTCTGTTTCTTTGTCATAGCGGAAAATGGCTAGGGCATGGCATTCTCCTCGTCTCCCTGGTCGAAGAATTCGTCGAGGACCCGCCATGCCCAAGACATGCAAATGTCGAAGGGCTTCCTTAGGAAGGGTGAAGAAATAATGGCTGAAATATGTAGGTCCATTTATGAAGGAAGCCGCAAGAATAGGTCGATTTAGTCAGAATGACTACTTATGACTACTTATTGACCTAAGATTTGGCAGTCAGATTTATCATAATAGTCTAGCAAATACCTCCAGTAAATTAACATAGACCCTGCCAGATAGGGGTTGGAAGATTAGTTTCTACTAAAATTTGGTGATTCCGGTAAAGAGATTGGCTGGGAATGAGCCGCACACAGTGGGATTTTTCAGCAACGATCAACGTAGACGTAGATCACACATTGGTGACATGATTCCCATTGGTTCCCCATTTACGACATGAAAGTCATTGAAGGGACCATGATCCAATATCATAATATCCAATAATATCCAATATAATAAGTATATAAACTTAATTAAATATATATGTATGTTATATATAATAATATATTACAATATAAATAATAAATTGAAAACAACCTTGAAAGCACCAAGCGGTTCTTTCACCGGTTTTTTGAGTTCATCCCAGCTCTGTCAAAGTCATATCTCGCTGTGTGTGTTTCTTGCCCAAGGAGCAGAGGATTTGAGACATCCGCAAAGTGTAGGAACAGCTGCAGCCACATCCTTGGCGAGTCGTTCGTGGCTAAGTTCGTGGCGAGTCGTTCAGCGCTACTATAGGATGAATCTCTGTTAACATGGAGGTATGTAATGAGTCCGTGAGCAAACCTCAAGAAATGAACCTTAAAAATCATTAAAAATCATGACGCTCAAGGATCTTGCGATGAAGAAGCATGACATGGAACATCATGGATGTTCATGGATTTTCCCATCATTTTCCCATGTGATTTTCCGGTTTCTTGCCAAGTCTCATCTTGTTCTTGCCCTGCAGCACTCTCTCATGGTACGGCTGAGTGATCACCTCTGGCGAAATCGCCTGTGAATCACAGAGCCCGCTCTCCATCTCGTAGACGGCGCTCACGTCCTGGCATTTTTCCGAGGATCCCCGATGTCGATGGTTACTAACTATCATGAACTCTTGATGTTGAGAAAAGATTGAAGAAATTGGTACCATCTGGTTATTTAACATAGCCATGGAAAATGGCCCATTTATAGATGGTTTACCTACTAAAATTGTAATTTTCCATGGCTATGTTAGATAACCAGATGGTATAAATTGGTTCATGCCTGTTATAGTTACCCTGTACCTCAGAATTTCCATTGAAGCTGACGTCACAGGTCCAACCACATCGCTGCGGCAACGCCACGTCCAACGTCACCTTGACCATGTCGAAGTGATGCACGTTGTCCGTGTGCAAAATCGCCGCGATGGCGATCTTTCCTGCAGAAAATCTTGGAACCCTGGGGATGGTTTATGAATTTATGGCTTTACCCTCTGGTTATGTCAAAATAGCTATTGAAGCCATGGCCCATTGAAATAGTTGATTTACCCACTAATAGCATGGTGGATCTTTCCAGTTCGTTATGTGAAAAATTACCAGGCTTTACCGTGCTTTACCACATCAACCGAAACACTGTGTTCAGATCTGTTCAGACTGTTCCGTCCAGAACCCACTATGTCTATGGGCACAAAAAACAGTTGAATCCATGCATCAAAGGCGGCCAAATCACTGATTGATAATTGTTTTTTTTCGAAAGTTTTATGTTTTATCCCATTGCCATTCTTGTGGCAAGATAAGCATCATAACTTTTATCATTTTATCATCTTTTATGTCAGATATGTATAGATATGTCCTGTGTGTGCGCACTATTGCGCACTCACATGATCTATTATATACACATGGGTCATTAAATGTCCCCATTGAACATCACCCAACCAGTAGGTATATAGTCTATAATGGCTACTATAAGGTGATGTCCAATATATCCAAAATGGGACAGTTACCAACCCCTGTATACACATTGTCCCAGATGAGAAATTGTCCCTTGCCGCTAGCGGAACCAAAAAGCCGTGGGGATATCGGCCAAGTCACGGGCTTCCTTTTGCTGCTCCGGCGTGGCAAAGGCAAACCTGGCACCGCCGCCGTTTTGAAACTAGGAAAAGTTGGGGGAAACCGTGGGAAGCCCTGGTCTTTCGCGGTCCGAACTCTAGCTTTGTGCAGCTTCAATTTTGATGAATACCTGACAGGTGTGCAGTTTGTGGAACTGAAGCGGGTGTTTTCTCAAATTCCGGAAATCATGTGCGAACCAAATATGGCAGCTGTTGTTTGAAAGCGACTACTTAGACCCTTCAAGTACCCAAGAAAATTGGTAAAAGTACCAAAAGTAGTAAAATAGGAATACAATTTCATTGTTCTAGGTATCCGGACCTTGTAGTATGATACACATATGTTGCCATATCATAACATACAGTAGAATATGTATATATACCCTCTGGTAAACTAACATGGCAATGGAAAATCACCATTTTTAATGGGTAAATCAACTATAAATGGCCATTTTCAATAGCTATGTTAGTCGTTACCGGAGGGTATTAACTATGGTCACAACGAGGTCTTCCGAGCAGCACATCCGTGTCGCCATGCTGGCACAACTGGAAGAGCATGGCACAGTGCATGTTCCTCACGGCAGTTAAAAACATCTTCGCGACGGGGCAATCTACGGGGACGACGTATGACTGATGAAAAACGGATGGGATCACGGAATGTTTAAAAATACATGAGTAAATGAATGTAAATGATATATCATCATATACTGTACTAATCTGTTGGGGCATCAACAAAATAGGACTTCACCAGTTTACAACAGAAAAAGAGCCGAAAACTGGTTGGATTTTGGCCAAGTTTCTCCAGGGGCGACTTGTCGTTATACCTCAAGGCGAGTTCCTCAGATGGGAGGACATCTTGGGTCAAGAAAAATACATACCATCTGGTTATTTAACATAGCCATGGAAAATCACCATGCTATTAATAGGTAAACCCAGGTAAACCATCTATTTCTATGGGTCATCTATACCATGGCTATGTTAAATAACCAGAGGGTACATGTTTTTCATTCAAAAGGATCCAAAAGGCGTTTTCACCAACACGAATGAGGATAAAAAATATTTAAAAGTGGATAAATGATGATAAATATCTTGAAATACATTCATCATCATTCATCAGATTACATATGGCATACTGACATGCTGTAGCCTGCGAAAATGAGTAATCGGTGCACCAAATGCCACGCATGAATGAACAAAAAACAGACTGTCTTAGGTAAGTTAGGCTGATATCAGGAGTGGATAACACATGCACAGTTCACCAACATCGAAATTCATTTGAATTTTGGCATGCTCCTGAGTAAATTGACACAAATTGAATTTGGTTGCATTCAACCCCAGTAGGTCTTTCTTTAAAGTGCGGATGCAGTAGCAATGTTCCACCGTATATTTCCATGGAACCCAATATATGCCTGCATCGTATATACATGGTGATTTCATAGTGTGCAAAAAAAATGGCAAGATATATTCCATAAATAGTTCTGGATATTATCACCATATATACATATATATATATAATACAGCCAGGTGAATATATATGCCAATAGTCCCTGGCCGGATTCCACGAAAACCTGGCCAGCCTGCAGCCGGCGAGCGTGCTTGATCTCCACCAGGAATTGGTTGGTTCTCCCGAAATGGCCAAGATCATGGCATAGGGAAGCCACCAGCAGAGCATACTGCTCAATCTCACCCGTCCATTTGCCTTGAGCATGGGAAGTATTGGCATGTCGGGGTAGGTTCTATGGTAGATCCAAGTTCGACTAAAGTATTTATAAGTGGTTCTTCTACCATGATAATATTATAGTGTATTTATTCTAATATTCTATAAATCATCTCTATGATAGTGTATACTATTCCATTCTTCAATAATTAAAATGATAAAAGTTGCTTCAATTAAAAAAATAAGGTTGGAATTCTGATATGTTTGTATGCTTTATTATGATATTGTATCTTCAAATGCAATAATCAAACTGGCTGGAGTTGATCCAAATTTTGGGATGCAGGAGTTGAACAGTAAGTGAACCAACCAAAAAAAACATGGGAGATTTCAGCAGCACTATAAACCCAGGATAAATCCACTTACTAAAATTACTTTACTTCGTGTGATCCCCACCATGAAATTTATACATTTTCTTACTGGCAAATCTTCTGGCATTCTATCTGACATATCTTCTGGCATATCTTCTGGCATATGTTCTGGCATATCTTCTGGCATATCTTCTGGCATTCTATCTGGCAAATCTTCTGCATTCTATCTGGCATATCTTCTGGCATTCTATCTGACATTCCATCTGGCATATCTTCTGGCATTCTATCTGGCGGTTGAGGTCCGGCAGTGCCCACTGGGATCTGGAGCTCGCGGTTGAGGTCCGGCAGTGCCCACTGGGATCTGGAGCTCGCGGTTGAAATCCGGCAGTGCCCACTGCGACCTGGAAGTCCCGGTTGAGGTCCGGCAGTGCCCACTGCGATCTGCAACTCGCGGTTGAGGTCCGGCAGTACCCACTGGGATCTGGAGCTCGCGGTGGAGGTCCGGCTGTGCCTAGTGGGATCTGGACTGCGAGGAGGAGGCGGCGGGTGAGGAGGCGGAGGAGGCGGAGGAGGAGAAGAGCTCTGTTAAAATCTAGCAACCCTCACCTGGCAGGTGGGGA